>Ga0302320_10000898_pt1 | contig 70962 bp, 57 predicted proteins | sample Bog_T0_3_FD_202130 | JGI IMG/M metagenome (GOLD analysis project Ga0302320, IMG submission 202130) | Peat permafrost microbial communities from Stordalen Mire near Abisko, Sweden - Bog_T0_3 | ecosystem: Environmental > Terrestrial > Soil > Wetlands > Peat | place: Sweden: Abisko, Stordalen Mire... | reverse complement strand
TGCTCGAATTCGCGGCCGAACAGTGGATGGAAAGGATGAATGACGCGGAATTTCTCCGGCGCACCTGCTCCATCAGGCGCAATTGACGGCCTTGACCAAGCTCCAGGTGGAAGGAGCGGTGCAACAGGTGAAGGGAAAGCTTGAGACCGCGTGGGGCAAGACCAAGGATGCAGTGCATGACGCCAAGGCGGCCGCTGTGCGGAACGACGCCCATGTCCAGGTAGCGCTCGGAGCTTCGGCAACGGTGAGCGCCGGGGGCAAGAAGAAGTAGTTCAGCTTCGAATTGAAGGGAGTGCATGCCCGACCGAATGATCCCTTCATCCAAGCCAGCCCGGTGGATCCGAGCGATTCTCAAGTCGCTCGGGCCGGGCGTGATTACCGGCGCAGCCGACGACGACCCGTCCGGAATTGCTACCTACTCCGTGGCCGGGGCGCAACTGGGCACGAAGCTGTTGTGGACTGCGCTGCTCACCTGGCCGCTCATGGCCGCGGTGCAGATGATGTGCGCCCGCATTGGCAAGGTTACCGGGCAAGGGCTGGCGGGAAACTTCAGGCAGCGATTTCCGCGATGGCTGTTGCTGGTGTTTGTCATTGCCCTTCTCGGCGCGAACACCATCAACATAGCGGCCGATCTGGCGGGCATGGCAGACGCGGCGGCCATGCTGTCAGGGATAAACTCCCACTGGTTTGTTATTGCGTTTGCACTGCTGATCTCATGGGCAACGGTTCGGCTCCAGTACCGGCAGATTGCCGGCGTGCTGAAGTGGCTTGTGCTGGTTCTGTTTGCCTACCCGATTACGGCCTTTGTGGTGGGGGCGAATTGGAGCCAGGTTCTGCGCGACACCCTGCTTCCCTCCATGCCGCAAAGCAGGGGCGAATGGGAGACGCTGGTCGCCATTCTCGGCACCACCATTAGCCCTTACTTGTTCTTCTGGCAGGCGAGCGAGGAAGTTGAAGAGGAAAAAAAGGAAGGACAGAGCACACTGGCGATGCGAAGAGGCGCAACGGCTGAGGAACTTCAACTGCGGAATATCGATGTGGGCGTGGGCGCGTTCTTCTCGAACATGGTGATGTTCTTCATCATTCTGACCACAGCCATCACTCTCAACCGGCATGGCATTACCCGGATTGCAACATCTCGGGAAGCGGCCGAAGCACTGAAGCCATTTGCGGGCAGCTTTGCCGCGACGCTGTTTACGCTGGGGATTGTGGGCGTGGGATTTCTGGCGATTCCGACATTGGCAGGATCGACAGCATATGCCTTTGCGGAGACGCTGGGATGGCGCCAGGGCCTGAACAGGAAACTCGAGCAGGCCCGCTGGTTCTATGCGCTGATTCTGATCTCCACCGCGGCAGGCGTTGCGCTGGACTTCATCGGCATCAACCCGGTGAAGGCGCTCTACTGGACCGCCGTCATCAACGGATTGCTGGCGCCCTTTCTGCTGGTCGCCATTCTGATTGTCGCCGCGGACAAGAAGCTGATGCAGGGCCAACCGAGTTCCCGCCTGGAATGGGCGGCGGTGGCCATTGCGACCGTTGCGATGTTTGCCGCGGGCGTCGCGATGTTTGTTGTTTAGGCTGTTGATCCGGAGACATTCCTGGGTGGTGAGCGGTTGTACACAGACTTGGGCTTCGCATGAGTGGAAATCTTGACAAACGCACATTTTTTGCGCCGCCTTTCAAACCTCGCAGTCCCGCCCGCCTTACCGGCGACGGGCAATCGAAGGGTCGTTGGGCAAAAGGATTCCCATGCGTACTATCCGCTTTCTGCTGGCGCTTCTGGTAATGGCCATTCCGGCCGCCTCCTTCGGGCAGATTGGCATAAGGATCGCGATCGGCCCACCGGTTCTGCCTTCCTACGACCAACCCATCTGCCCCGGCGATGGCTATATGTGGACGCCCGGCTATTGGGCCTACGACGACAGCATCTCGGACTATTACTGGGTTCCCGGCACGTGGGTCATGGCGCCGGAAGAGGGTTATCTCTGGACCCCGGGATATTGGGGGTGGGGCGACGGCGGATATTTCTTCAATGACGGCTACTGGGGGCCGGAGGTCGGCTTTTATGGCGGCATCAACTATGGCTTCGGCTACTGGGGCGGGGGATACGGTGGAGGCCGTTGGGACCACGGACACTTCTTTTACAACTCCTCTGTCAATAACCTTGGTCGCGCCGGTTTCCACAACGTGTACAACGAGAGAATCGAAGTCAACAACGAGAGCCGCGTCAGCTTCAACGGTGGAAGCGGCGGGGTCAATGCGCATCCAACTTCTCAGCAAATGGCTGCGGCCAGCCGGCGGCACATCCCGGCCTTAGCTGCCCAAACGCAACATGCGCAGGCCGCGCGCGCCAACCCAGCGCAGCGCGCAGGAATGAACCACGGCAACCCGGCAATCGCAGCCACTTCCAAGGCGGAAGACCTCAGCGGGCACGGAGCGGCAGCGGGAAGAGAGACTCCGCAGGCCGGTAACGCCGGCGCCAGACCGGCCGATTCGCACACGCCTGTGCATCCGAGCGAGCTTGCACCCATTGCCCGGCCCGCGGCTGTCAACTCCGGAAATGCAAAGGCAGACCGGAAGTACGAAAAGCAGCAGGACCAGCTGATTGCCAAACAAACGCAGGAGCGGCAGCAGCTACAGAACAAGCAGGACAACGAACATCGGCAGAAAGCGAACAACGCTCAGACGCAGAAGCTTGAGCAGAGGCACCAGCAGCAGACACAGCAACTGTCGCAAAGGCACGCAACTCAGCAACAGTCGTTGCAGTCGCGCCAGCCTCAGCCCCGTGCCTCGGGGGGAGGGTCTCGCAGGTAGCGTGATTGTCCGCTCGAATGAAGTGAATGAAAAAGTTGAAGCTACGGCCCGGTAGACGCTACCGGGCCGTAGCCTTTTGCCCTCGAATGGATCGGCACAGCGGCGGGAGTCGAGCGGCTCAATCGGCGGGAGCTTCCTCGGCCTGCAACGTCGGATTCCGTGCGGCATCGATTCTGCGCAGCCCGCGAATCTTCCAAATCCCAAAGATCAGACCAGCGGCGAACAGGCCAAGAAACGCACAGAGCAGCAGACTGGACCATTTATCGAGGGCTCCGGAGAAGGCGCGGACGATGCCTCGCCCGTAGATTACGCCGAGCCAGGCGACGAAGGAGTAACGCAGGCTGCGAGCCGCTCCGAAGACAACGAGGAAGCGCCTGCGGGAGACACCCAAGGCGCCGGAAGCAAGCGCAAACGGCAACAGCGGAATGGGCGGCGGCAGCAGAGCGGGAAGAAAGACGGCGAGGAGGCGGTGACGCTCAACCCATCCGACCACCGGTCCCAGGAGGCGCGCGGGGACATAACGCCGCAGTGCCGCTTCGCCGCCTCTGCGGCCAATGTGCCAGGTCGTATATCCACCCAGAATGCTGCCGGCAATTGCAATGGGCGCCAGCAGCCATGGATCTCCGCTGTGCGCCACCAGCCAAAGCAACAGGAGATCCGTGCTGCCCGGGAGCGGCAGGGGAACGACCGAGGAGTCGACCACGGCAACCAGGAACAGGCCAAATGCGCCAAGATGAATGAGACAGTGAGGCACTGCCTGCGGATGGACCGGAATCGCCCGGACCGGAACGGGTTGTGGAGTGGGAATACTCATATGCGGCTAGCCTTGGATCTGCGCTTCATCTCCCCGCAATCCCGGCGGCCGCGGACTCACCCGGCATCTTCACTTCGCAATGAAAACCAGTAGCACCTTCGCCAGCAGAACTTGCAACGAACCGGCCGCAAGGCAAACATTGCGAGAAGACCATCCAACGGCCTCAACTCAGCCGGCTTGAATTGGCGCGAATTACACCAGGGACAGGCTCGCCTGATCCAGAGCACACGCGGCGCCCACAAGGGCCAGGTCCGGCTTGAATCGCTCATTGCAACCGCTCGTCGCGACCGAGGGCCAGATTGCGCTGCTGCTGAATTTCCGCAAAGGAACTGGAATTCGAATCGAGCCACGCAAGCAAGGCGCGTATGCTGCCGGTGGCCAGCGCCATCGAGGTATCCGCCGCGCCGTAATACAGGTAGATGGTATCTCCGTCCGCTCCGATGGTTTGCCCGCATGGAAACACAACATCCTTCACGTCGCCGCCGCGCTCATAGAGCGCTTCCGGTCCGAACATCCAGGAGTCGCCGCGCTGCAGGCATATCTCGGGCTTTTCCAGATCGAACAGCGCCAGGCCCAGACGATAGATGCTTCCCGATGCCGTTTGACGTACTCCGTGGTAGATTGTCAGCCATCCCTTTGAAGTCTCAATCGGCGGAGAGCACAAGCCGATCTTGTTTGCGTCCCACCATCCGCCGCGGCGGGCTTCGAGCATGATCTTGTGGCCGCCCCAGTGGCGCAGATCCGGCGAGTAGGAAATCCACATGTGCGCGCCAAGCGTCGTCACCGGCCGGTGAATCAACGCCCAAAGCCCGCCAATCCGCCTGGGCAGCAGAGCCGCGTCCTTGTCCTCCGGCTGCATGATGACGCCATAGCGCTCAAAGGTCTTGAAGTCTTTGGTCAGGGCCAGGGAAACACCGGGACCGCCGCGCGCAAAGGAGGTATACACCACGGCATACTGTTCAAGTTCCGGAACATACGTGATGCGCGGGTCTTCGATGCCCCAGATCTCTTCAGGGAAGTTACGTGGGTCCGCCGGCAACGTCGGTTGCGCATCGATGCGCCAGTCGCCGATTCCATTTACGGAGCGCGCTGCGCACAGATGGGACAGGCCACGCCGGTCTTCCACGCGGCACAGCAGCAGGGTATCCTCGTCGGCAAGCCGCACAGCTGCCCCGTTGAAGACGCTGTTGATCGGATAGGGCCAGTGGCTCTGCGTCAGGATCGGGTTGTTCGCATGACGGGTGAACAAGGCACAGCCTGTATCTGTGTCCACATGTGCTTCAGGGGGGAGAGAGTCTACCGCTACCGCCGTTGGATCATCGGGATTCACGAGGATGTGCTCATTTCAAGGTTTCGTTCATGTGCGTTTGCCACTCTGGCCGATTGCATTTCCAGCAGGGCCATCAGGAACGAAAGAGTTGACTCCGCTCCCTGGTTCTCATTGATGCGGTCCGGGTGCAGGCCGTCTTTGCAGCCGCCCGTTATCGCGTCGTAGAGCGGAATCTGCAAGTCGTTCTTGCCCAGAAACCAGTTGAAAACACACTGGGCTTCTTCCTGCCAATGGCTCTCTTCCGTCAGCCTGTCTACCTCCAGGCAGGCGGAGATTGTTGCGCACGCCTCCACCGGCTGCTGATCGAAACGCGCCTTCTCATTGCCTTCTATGAAGAATCCGTTGGACCCGATTGGCACGAAGGTTTGTGGATCGTCGCGGTGCTGCTCGGCAACCAGCCACTTCAGCGAGTCCATTCCAGCCTCGATCATACGCTGATTGTTGCTCCGCCATCCCGCCAGGATGAGCGCCTGCGGCAGCCGTGCATTCGAGTAGGACAGGCTCTTCTCAAACCACCGCCATTTCGTGGAGTGCGTGCGCTCATAAATGTCCAGCAGCCGGTTCGCTAACGCATTCCTTGCGCCCTGGATCACGCGGTCTCCAGGAAACCAGTCCAGATAGGCTTGCATGCCGAGAATCGAAAACGCCCAGGCGCGCGGACTGGTGAACATGAGTGCAGCCGGGACTGCGGCTTCAAAAAGCCTCCCCGCCGCTCCCCTCAATCCCGCATCCCGTGAAGAGCCGAGCACCTTGCCCAGAGACCACAGCGCGCGGCCGTGGCTGTCCTCCGAACCAACCTCTTCCAGCCATTGGCGGTCATAGCCGAGAAAGTTCCTGAACCGCCCGGTCTGGGTGTTGAAGGCCAGCCACAAGAATGCCAGGTAACGATGCGAAATGTGTGGATGCTCCAAACCAGCCGCGTTCGCAGGATTCTCATCCAGAGCGGAAGACACGATCAGCGCGCGCGCGTTGTCGTCCGTCGTATAGCCCTCACTGGCGTTCGGGATAGAGAAAATGGCATGTTGCAGAATGCCGGTGTCGTCGGTCATGCTCAACATGTGAGCGGGATTCAGCGCCGGCAGGCTCTCAGGAGCCTTCGTTGCAAACCGATCCGCATGGGATGCTCTGGGCTGCAAGCTGCGCTCGAAGCGGGCGCGCTGGAAACTGGCCATATACTTCTGCGCCGTCTTGGGCCAGATGGTTTCGCGGGAATGCAGATAAGCGCGCTTGCGCATCGCGTGACGTTCTCCGTCGCTATCCAGCAGGCCAATCACCGCCTCTGCAATGGCCTCGGGACTCTCGAACGGGACGATCACGCCGCGATAATCCGCCAGCAACTCTTTCGCGTGCCAATAGGGCGTGGAGACGATCGCCTTTCCCGCGCCCAGCGCAATGGCCAGCGTGCCGGAAACGATCTGCGCCTCCTGCCGGTAAGGTGTGATGTAAATATCCGCCGCGCCCACGTGTTCAACCAGTTCCTCGGCGCTGACAAAGCGATTGACCAGCATCAGGCTGGATGAGACGCCAAGTTGCTCTGCCAGTCCCTGCAACTCCTCGCGATAGCGCTCACCCTCGCGCTTGCGGATGTGCGGATGGGTCACGCCGGACACGATGTACACCAGGTTCGGATGTCTGGCAAGGATCGCCGGCAGCGCCCTGATCACGTTCTCAATCCCCTTGTTCGGCGAAAGCAGGCCGAATGTGAGCAGAACCGACTTGCCCTCGGCGCCAAACCTGTCCTTGAAGTAATTGGGGTCCATGAATTGAAAGTCGGGAACGCCATGCGGGATGATGTCGATCTTGGCGCCTGGAACTCGATACACCTCGCGCAGAAACTCCGCCGCTTGCTCGCTCATCACCACCAGGCGATCGGAAAGACCGGCAATCTCTTCCAGAACAGCGCGCTGATTGGCATCCGGCTCGCGCAGAACCGTGTGCAGGGTTGTTACCAGCGGCATCTTGAGCTTGCGCAGCAATGCCAGAATGTGGCGGCCCGCGATGCCGCCATAGATGCCGTATTCATGCTGCAGGCAAACCAGGTCGTTGCCGTTGAAATTGAGAAACTCGGCAGCGCGCTCGTAGGAACTCAGATCTTCCTGTTCAAGCTCCAGGCGCACTTGTTCCGGATATTCGTAGCTTGAGTCCGGATCGTTGACGGGGATGGCAAACAGGCGCTCAGCGCCGTATTCGGCTGCAATCGCGGAACACAAGTCCGTGGTGAAGGTGGCAATGCCGCACTGCCGCGGAAGGAAGTTCCCGACGAAGGCAATTCTTGAGGGCAAAGGAAGGCAGCAGACTTTTGGCGGGGCCGGCGAAGCAGCCGCCATATCGGGACTCCGGGCCAAAGCGCCATGACGATTCTTCTCGGTGTGGGACATGCTGCCTGCTTTCGCATCTATCTATCTTGTCGAAGCGTGCATCGCGTTCGTTCAACCAACAAGGCGGCCTCCCAGAGACCGCCTTGCCGTGCCTGCATCGGTTCAAACGGCCAGTTGCCGCATTGACCCCACCGCCCATTGCGTCGCTGCATACTGCCCTATCCGGTCGCCCTTACACGTCCACATTGCTGCGTTGCGTCTGCCTTGAACCGGCCGGTGCAGCCCGCGCGGCTTCAGGAACTCTCCGTGCTATTGCCCGACGCGGAACTGGGAGATGTAACCGAAGAGCCCGAATAGCCCCATCAGCCAAATCACAACGATAATCACAACCACGCCATTCAGTATCCCTTTGATCTGACGTTGCATCGGGATATATGCGTTCACGATCCACAACAACAGGCCCACCACGACAAGTGTGATGACGGCTGTGATCAGTCGTGGCCCGGCACCGAACTGGGCGAGGTATCCCAGCAGAAAGATCTTGTACAGGTTCGCGATCCACAGGATTACGGCAATCACGACCACCCCGTTCAGTATCCCCTTGATCTGGCGCTGCATGGGGATGTAGGCGTTCACGAGCCATAACAACAGGCCTACGACAACAAGCGTAATCACGAATTGATAAAGTGGCATTGGATGCTCTCCGTTTCTCGTTCCGGAACTCACCGGAATTCACTTGGGTTTTCCGGTCAATTCCGGCTAGGATATGGCCGAGGCTCTTGATGAGTTGGCCACTTCTCCGCCGAGCGCGGCTAAAAAGGGAGAAATGCCAACTGCGCTGACTCCGCTAAGGAGCCGTGGCGAAGAGGAGACTGGAGACTCTTCTTCAGGATCATTGTTCCAAAATGCAGGGCACAAATCTGAGCGCATTTGCTCACGCCGGGCAAGCAGTCAGGAGGTCGCGGCCACGCTCGTCTTCGGCTGAATCGCAGATTGGGGCGCCTGGTTCCCCAGGCAGGCGAGGATGGTTTCAATCACTCGCTTCGTGTCGTCGGGGCCCTTGACTGCTATGCATTGCACCCCTGCCTGCTTCGCGGGGTAGTCGTTGCCGCCTGGGAACAACGCGTCGCCGATGTAGATCATCTCTGCTGGAAGGATGTTGAGGATCTCCTCGAGCTTTCTGATTCCGTATGCCTTGTCGATGCCCGCCTTGGTGATGTCGATCGATGTTGAGCCGCCCAGCCGCACGGAGTAATCCGGAATGAGCATGTCAAGAATCGACTTGATCTGCTTCCGCTTTGCGAAATCGGGATCCCACTTTTCCTTCTCCTGCAACGGGGCGAGCTGACCCAGCGCGGAGTAGGTGATCTGGCTGCCCCGGTCTTCAATTTGCTCACCCCAGGTTCTCTTAACCGGGAAGCCCGCTTGTTCAATCGCCTGATGCAGCGAGCCGATGATTCGCTTCTTTTCCTCAGCTTTGAAATCTTCTGAATAGATCTCGTTCCAGTCCTTCGTGTAGGTGAAGAACTTGGTCCCGCATGTAGGCAGCAGGGAAAGATTGCCAAGGCGGCCGTCATGGGAAAGATTGGAGAGCAACTGCTTCTCAAATTGCGGCCATGCGCCTCCAGAGATCACGGCCACCCTGAGGATGCCGAGAAGATCGTGGAGCAAGGCCGCGACTTCCCCATCCACCGGGGACTTGCTCGGCGCAAGCGTGCCGTCCAGGTCGAAGACGATCAGCTTCTTCATCAAAATCCCCTCTGAAATTTGCGTCGATGGGACAACAGGCCTATCCGCAGGACCTTACTCCCCACATCCTGCCGCGCAGCGTGAAGCTCGTGTCGTGGAACCCAGGCAAGGTCGCCGCTCAATACTGAATGGCGAGCGCCGCGAAAAGGAAGCCTGCGCCGCCCGGAAGCGTCCATCGTGGTGCATGCGCCTCCAGTACGGGCCGCGACCACCGTTAGCGTGAGTCGAATCAATACGACTCCCGTGATTGCTCATCGTGCGTCCAGCGCGGCGGGCTGAGGTGCATGAGATGCCGCGATGTACGCCAGGGCCACCGAACACTCAAGTACAGCCATGGCCGTAACGCCAGCAGAAACGCGGTGAAGAGCAAAGGCCAGGATGGCGCCAGTGGCCAGGAATACGGCGTGAAGTTGGACCGGAAACGAATTGCTTTGCTTCATGGTGAATGCCTCACTTGCCGCGCCGCAACTGGCCTGCCGCTGAGGTCGCCCTCCTGGGCCGGCACAGTCGCAACACGATGATGCAATGGGTTAGGCGCAGACCGTCTCGCCGTGAACCGCGCAATGGCTGTGTTCCGTGCCTGCAAGGATGTCCTTGGCCTTGTCAACCTCGCTCGGAGTGCCGTGAACCACCAGCAGGAACTTGTCTGTCTTCAGGGCCACGTCGTACTTGAGTACGCTATCCTTCGGGATGCCAATGCTCACCAGCCCTGCGCCAACGGCACTCACGCCTCCAACCAATGCGGCTCCTTCAAGCCCGGCGATGATCCAGCCCACCAGCGGCCCGGCCACAAGAATGGGTCCAAGGCCGGGAATGGCGAATGCGGCAGAACCAAACAGCAGGCCCCAGAACCCGCCCCAGAACGCTCCGACCTTGCCCCAGTACTTCATGCGGTCTCCTGCGTTGTAGTACCCGACCACATGTTCGTCCGTATGCGTGTTTCGCGCGGCGATCGAGAGGCTCTTCATATCCACGCCGGCTTCCTGCAGTTCCTTGATGGCGTGTTCTACCTGCTCATGCGTGTCATAGATAGCTACCACAGCATTGGCAATACTCATTGTCTTCTCCATGTTGCCGGGTTGGTCGAATGCGTTAAAGCGGTTCCTGTCACCGCGGATGCAGATGCAAAGGCTGCTCGATGCCGGTTCAGAGACTGCTTGCGCCGGGAAGAAAAGGACTCGATGGAAGGTGCCTGTCGTTTGTCAGAGCAAGTCTTTCATTCCGGGGTTGGCCGTGCTGAGCAATCGGACACATGCAACAATAGCCTGCGAGTCGCATGGGCGCACGCTGCTCCGCGCTCGAATCAACTAAGGCTTTGGAGCTGCCACGGCTTCAATAGGAATTGTCCGGTCAGCGAGGTTTGCAGGCACGTTCCCTTGCAGCGCAGGCTTGGCGGCCGGCATCTCGGTTCCCGTGGCGAAGATGAGAATCCGGATCGAGCCCCAATCGGCATCCAGGTTCGCGTCTGCCTGCTTGCCCATTCCCAGCGTCTTCAGTTGGCTGTCATCGAAGCCAAAGTTCTTCACCAGATACTCGCGGACCACCATGGCCCTCGCCTCGGTGAGAACCTGATCCTTCTCGGTATCGCCTGCCATACCGGTGGCGGCAACAACCACTGCAAATCCGAATTGATTCTGCGCCAGGAAATCACCCGCGGCCTTGAGAGACTTCTGGTCTTTCAGCTTTGCCGAATCGCGAGCGTCGAACAGCTCCTTGGCTGTAAAGGTGAACGTCTTCAATGGCGCGCCTGGAGGAAGCCCGCCAATTTGATTGGCCAATAGATCGCTTGAATCCTCATACCCACGCTTCTTGAAAAAGCCGCTCAACAGGAAGTTGTGCTTCAAGGCTTCCATGTTCTCCTGGAAGTCAGTAACTCCGGTCTGCGCCTGGATCATAGTCTCATGCAGCGTCACAGTAGTCTGTTGCAGGTTGTTATAAAGGGCTTTGTCGTTCACCAGCGCTCCCACGGTTCCCTGGCCCGAGTCGATCTTCGCGCTCACTGAGTTCAGATGGGCCGTCGCCTCGGTCGTGCTCTTGACCGCAGCCTGTCCATTATCCAGAATATTGTTCGCCTTCTTGAGCATGTCAGCCATCACTAGAGGCGGCTCACTCTGGATGGTCTCGCCGTCCTTCACATCCGCCTGGCCGGCCGATCCAAACGAGATCGCCACAAACTGGTTACCCAGAACCCCTTCGGTCTGGATGGAGGCCACAGAGTCCTGCTTGATAATCTCGTGCGTCGACTTGTCGAGATCCATGACCACCGTGACCTGTTCCCCCGGCTTGTGCGGCAATTCAATGCTATGCACAGTCCCGCTGTGAACTCCGCCCACCTGCACGTCGGCGCCATCCGACAGCCCGGCGACATTATCGAACTGCGCCTTCAGCAGGTATGTGGAATGGAACAGATATTGCTTGCTTCCGATGATGAAGACCCCGGCAGAAAGAATTGCCAGCGCCAATAAAATGAATGCTCCAAGCCGCGCCACTCTCGACATAATTCCTCCTACGACTGCTTCAGGAATTCCTTCACGAACTCGATCTCGCTTTGCTGCAGGTCTTCAAAGCTGCCTTTGATCACCACGTTCCCCTTGTCCAACAGCGCCAGGCGGTTGGCAATCGCCTTGGCGCTGTGCAGATCGTGCGTAACGACAATGGAAGCCATCTGGCGTTCCCGCTGAAGCTTGAGAATCAGATCGTCGATTTCGCCTGAGCTGATGGGGTCCAGCCCCGCGGTGGGCTCGTCGAGAAGCAGAATCTCCGGCGCCAGCGCGAGCGCACGCGCAAGACCCACTCGCTTTTGCATCCCTCCCGAAATATCCGAGGGCATCTTATCCAGGGCGCCTTCCATGCCGACCTCGCCAAGCAACTGCTTCACCCGGTCATCCCGCTCGGCCCGGGACATTTCTCTCCTGTGATGCTCAAGCGGGAATGCAACATTCCCCGCAACGGTCAGCGAGTCATAGAGCGCCGCATGCTGAAACAGGAAGCCCATCTTCTTCCGGATTTCGCCCATCCGATCCAGTGCCAGCCCGGCGATATCTTCGCCATGAATGCGAACCGATCCAGAGTCCGGCTTCTCCAGGCCGATGATCAGCCGGAGCAGAACGCTCTTGCCCGTGCCGCTGCGGCCCAGCACGGCCAGCGTCTCTCCGCGGCTCACGCTCAGGCTGACCCCGTTCAAAACCCTGTGGCTGCCGAAGCTTTTGTGCACATTCTCGACAGCCACAACCGGCACGGAGCCGCCTGGCTCCGCGGCGCGCTGCTTGCTCGGAATGTCGTAGGTTGTAGCCACCGGTGCCTCATCGAATGCTGTGACGATGGTTGAGGGTTAAGGAAAGACAACAAGGATGAACTTCACCAACACCACATCTGCCAGGATGACAAACAACGATCCAAGTACCACCGAATTGGTGGCCGCGCGGCCAACACCCTCGGCTCCTCCGCGCGTGCGCATCCCTTGAAAACACGCGATGGTGCCGATGATCAGCCCATACACCGTGGTCTTGAAAGTCGGCGGCAGGAACGCGTTGAAGGTGGCCCCCTGGAAGCCGCTTTCAATGAATTGATGGAACGAGAGAGGCTCAACCAGCGTCTGCGCAAACCATCCGGTCAGCAGCCCGCTCGCATCGGCGGCAAGGGTCAGCAGCGGCAGCATCAGGATGCAAGCCAGGATGCGCGTCGCCGCCAGCAGCCTGTAGGGATTGATCGCCGATGCCTCGATGGCGTCGATCTGCTCGGTCACTTTCATCGACGCCAGTTCTGCGCCAATGCCCGCCCCCACGCGCCCGCTCACGATCAGCCCGGTGATGATGGGCCCCATGACCTGGATCACCGAGTAGACAAGAGTCGCCGGGAACATTGACTTGGCGCCGAAGCGGCTAAGGCTGTAACGGGCTTCCAGCGAGATGACGACGCCAATCGCCGCGCCGGCCATTGCCACGAGCGGGAGCGATCTGGACCCAACCTCGTCGAGTTGGCGAACCAGCTCGCGCCATTCGTAAGGCGGCGTAACCCCGGCCTTGAAAACTTGCCAGGCAAAGATCCCCAGGCTCCCAAACCACTCCAGGAATCCATTGACTGCTCCACCAAAGGATTCCAGAGCAGAGATCGCGAATCCGCTGCCTTGTCTCCCCGGCGCCAGTTCGCCGTCTGCGACGGCATTCAGGCCGCTGGCGCTCAATGGTTCGGACCTGGGTCCGGCGAGCCGTGCGCGTTGTTCAGGTGCATCCGGGAAAGCAGGGAGTGAGGTCCGCTGTAGAAGAATTCCAGGGCAATGTTTTCGCCCATATACGACAGCAGGCCGTAGTTGCCGATGCGGAATGCATCCTTTGCGCCGAAGCGGCCGGGGTACCAGCCGTAGACCGCGGTCATCGAACCCGCATATGGAGCAACCAACGCGGGGAATGAGAAGACGCTGTGGCCATCTTCGCCGCGTCGCGCCACGAACGTCGAAATCAGGGCGTGGCGCAGGCGAGGAAGCACACCTCTGCATTCGCAACGGTAGTACAAGGTATCTTCCTTGAAGGCTTCCGCAAGTCCATAACGCGTTGTTGTCCCAACTGCCACGATCCCCATATCCGATCCGAATCGTTTGGAGTAACCCTCAACCCCTTGCTTCCACTCCGGAGGCGCGTTGCTAAACTGGTTGATTCCGGCCGCGAATGCCGAGCCGGCAATCGGGTACGCGCCGAACGCATCGAATAAGAAGTTGCTGGCCATGGTCCTCTGCGTCGGACGCACATAGGTCAGGCGCAGTTGCGGTATGGTCCCGCCGGATACCTTGTCGGAAGAGTCTCCCGAATCGATTAGGGACTGCGATTTAGCCGTAGCTGAGAGGCATACCAGGACGAAAGCTACCAGCAACAGAAACATCACCCGGTGGACCTTCGTGTCGATAGGCTCCTGGATCGACCGGTACCCGAGTCTGCCCGCCAGATCACCGCAACTGGTGAGCAAAGGTCGCGAATTTCGTTTCCTCATGAATGGCGTCAAGGTCTCTCCTCCGATCGGCTTCGCCTTTGCGGGACGCATCTGGCGCCGCCAATGAAACTTGCCGGCGTTCAGTTGCGCCCATAGAGATAGTGTCAGAGGTGCGACCTCCAGGGATGGTCATATTTGAACGGAGGCGCGTTTCGTCGTTTCCTCAATCGGCCGCACCGTGCGGCCGGGATGAAACCGGCTCCATCGCTTCGTTCAGGACGCGTGCCGGGTGTGCAAAAGAGCACAGCATTTGCCATCGCGAGCAAAGAAGAATGGGACTCCTGCCGCATTGATGATTCGGCGAGGAGACCGTTATGCCTGAAGCTCGTTCATTTCCTTCCATCCCAACTAGAATCCTGTTGCCCATTGACTTCAGCGAATCTTCCCAGGCAGCCCTGGAGATGGCTGCTGACCTTGCGCAGCACTTTCATGCCGAACTCTGCCTCGTGAACGTCATCCCTGTCTTCCCCACCACCAAGCTCCCTGACCTGATTCCTGAAACGGAGTTCATCCAGGAGGCGAGAACATTCGCCGAGCGGCATCTGGCCAAGTGCCATGCGGCGCTTGCAGCCAGAGGAATCCGAGCAAAGTCCAGCATCGAAGCCGGCAACGACATCGTGGGAAACATCATGGAAGTGGTGGAACGCGAGCATGTGGATATGGTGATCATTTCCACCCACGGCATCTCCGGCTGGCGCCCGCTGGTCTTCGGCTCGATTGCCGAGAAGGTCGTCAAGCTCGTGCAGTGTCCGCTGTTGCTCCTTCGCTCTACCAAGCCTGAAACTGCCGCAAAGGCTGCGCCAGGGCGCCGGACGGAATGGTGGTAGTGAAGGCAAATCAATAGGTCGCCAACGATGAGTACTCCTGACGCTGTAGCCCCCGCATTGCCGAAGAAGGACATCTCATCGACAGGACTCACCAGCGATGAGGCGCGCGCTCGTCTTGAAAAAGACGGCCCGAATGCAATGCCCGATACGTCGGCGCATCCGCTGCGAAACGCAATGGCCAAGTTCTGGGCGCCTGTTCCCTGGCTGCTTGAAGCATCCATTGTTCTTGAGTTCGCGCTGCATAAGTACTACGAAGTTGCTGTCATTGCGGCCCTGCTCGTCTTCAACGCGGGCCTCGCCTGGTTCCAGGAGAGCCGTGCTCAGGCCACGCTGACAGCCCTGAAGTCGCGCCTGGCGCTCAACGCCTCGGTCCAGCGCGATGGCGCATGGAAGACCGTGCCGGCGGCGGAACTCGTGTGTGGCGACCTGGTGAAGCTGTCGCTTGGCGGCGTGGTTGCCGCCGATGTGCACCTGACAGGAGGGTCGGTCCAGCTCGATCAGTCGATGCTCACCGGCGAGTCCCTGCCCATCGATGCCGGTCCCGGCGTGGACACCTTTGCGGGAGCCCTGGTCCGGCGCGGTGAAGCAACCGCCGTGGTCACAGCCACCGGCCCACGGACCAAGTTCGGACGCACCGCAGAACTGGTTCGCACCGCGCACGCTGTCAGCACCCAGCAGAAGGCAGTGCTGAAGATCGTCCGCAACCTGGCCATCTTCAATGGTGGCGTGATCCTCGCCATGGGGGCATTCGCCTATGCTCATGCGATGCCGTGGAGCGAAATCGTTCCCCTGGTGCTGACCTCGATTCTGGCCGCCATCCCGGTGGCTTTGCCCGCAACATTCACCCTTGCCGCGGCGGTTGGAGCTCGCGCCCTGGCCAAGCTGGGCGTGCTGCCCACCCGCCTTTCCGCGGTGGATGAAGCGGCATCGATCGATGTTCTGTGCTCCGACAAGACAGGAACCCTCACCCGCAACGAGCTGTCCGTCACAAGCATTCGTCCGCTGCCCGGATTCGACGAAGCCCACGTCCTCGGTTTGGCGGCATTGGCCAGTTCCGAAGCCGGCCAGGATCCTGTCGATGGAGCAATTCGCGCCGCTGCCTCCCACAAGCCCGCATCGCAGTTGCCCAAACTGGCCACGTTTGTCCCATTCGATCCGGCAAAGAAAACCTCCGAGGCCACGGCCACGGATGAGAAGGGCGGAGCACAGAGGATCGTCAAGGGCGCATTCGCCGCGGTCACGGCTCTTGCCGCTCCGTCGCCCGCCGGGGCTGCGATCGCCAAGGAACTGGAGGAGAAAGGCTTCAGGGTTCTGGCAGTAGCCGCGGGCCCTCCGGCCAGCCTGCAAGTCATCGGACTGATTGCGCTCAGCGACCCGCCGCGTGCTGACTCAGTCTCTCTGATCTCGCAGTTGCAAGGCCTCGGTGTCCGCACGGTCATGGTCACGGGAGATGCCCCGGTGACGGCAGCCATCGTCGCCCGCTCCGTGGGATTGACTGGCCCCATCTGCCCACCCGGAAAACTTCCCGACGCGATCAAGCCGGAGGATTTTGCGGTCTTCGCAAGCATTCTTCCCGAAGGCAAATACGACCTCGTCAAAGCCTTCCAGAAAAGCGGGCATACGGTGGGGATGTGCGGCGATGGAGCCAACGACGCGCCTGCCCTTCGCCAGGCGCAGATTGGCATTGCCGTCTCCACAGCCACCGATGTCGCCAAATCGGCCGCCGGCGTTGTGTTGACCGAGGCTGGGCTCGGCGGCATTGTGGCTGCTGTCAAAGAGGGCAGGGTCACGTTCCAGCGCATTCTCACTTACACGCTGAACTCGGTGCAAAAGAAGATACTCCAGGTTCTCCTTCTCGCGGTAGGACTGGTCATGACCGGGCACGCGGTGCTGACCCCCATGCTGATGGTCATTGTGATGATTACCGGCGACTTCCTTGCCATGTCGCTGACCACCGACAAGGTACGGCCATCCGAGATGCCCAACTCGTGGCAGATCGGCAGAATCACAGCCGCCGGCGTAATCCTGGGATTCTGTTTCCTTGCCTTCTCTGTTTCGATCCTCGCCGTCGGGATCTACGAATTGCATTTGAAGATTGAAGCGCTTCGAACTCTCATGGTTGTTTCGATTGTCTTCGGCAGCCAGGTTACGACCTATGTGATTCGAGGGCGCCAACATTGGTGGGGGTTGCGTCCCAGCATCTGGCTCGTGCTTTCGTCGGTGGCCGACATCCTGATCATCGCGGCGCTTGCAACTCTGGGCATCGCCATGGCGCCGCTGCCCATCTCCATCGTTGCTGCCGAGCTTGCCGCCGCCATCGTCTTCGGCGCGATCCTCGATGGGTTGAAGATTCCCATCTTTGCCCGCCTGCGCATCGACTGACCATCCAGGACAGCCGATCGAGATCCCGTTAACGCAAGGAAGCCTGGGGAGTTTGCCCCAGGCTCGCCCGCGCTCAGCTCAAAGGTCGCTTCGTCTTCCCGAAATAAGGTTGATGACCAGAATCACCAATGCAACGATCAGCAAGATGTGAATCAGTCCGCCCGCAATGTGGAAGCTGAAGCCCAGCAGCCACAGCACCAGCACGATAACAAAGATGGTCCAAAGCATAGTCTCTCTCCTTCCGCGCCGCGGGCGCCCGCGGCCTGTTCCTGTCCGGGGCGCCCGCTGTGCATTCATGGCCTGTCGTTACTTGGATGCGATGGCCTGGGCCTTTGCGTCCCTGACTGCATCGATGAACGCATCTGCCGCAGCAGGCGCCTTAACTTCACCCTTCAGGACCTTGCGCGAAGAAACATTCGGCCCATAGAAGGCCACCATGGAATCGTCGTCGCGGCGAATCGATGCGCCGGTCAGCGTGAGGCCGGCAAAGGCGCCACGGGCGCGCGAGTAAGTGAGGATCTCGGTGTTCAGCTTCCAGTCGGTATCGGCGGAGGCATGACGCCCAACCGGTCCGGCCGCCGCGGACGCATCCGCGCCCAGCTCAAACTTGCTGGAGAGCAACTGCTGCATTCCGCGGTCATTCTGGATGATCATCACCAGGTCGACGCCTTCGACGCCGATCTGCAAACCCCAGCTACCGCCAGTGATGGCAAAGAACGCCGGAGCGCTCCATCCATTTGCAGTGCGGCAGGTGGCAACGCCTCTGCCGTTCTCGCCGCCAAACACAAAGCCGCCCTTGAGCATGTGCGGCACAACGGCTACGCAGCGAGCATGGTCCAAGACCTCTTCCGGAATGCCGTTATCCGGCGCGGACATGATCTCATGCAACACCCGGCCCGCATGGTCCAGCCGGTCGGTCGTTGCTTCGCGATCGGTTCCAGCCCAGCCAATGGTCGACAAACCGAGGATTGCTACAAACGTCATAAGCTTCTTCATTTGCTTCACCTTTTCTACCCATGCGCAGCGTCACTTGCTTTGCGCATTTGAAGCGCACCAGGTAATTCCGAGATTAGCCAGCCCGCAGGCCGCAGTCTGAGCCGAATCGCTCATCCCGCAACCAGCGCCGGCCCCCGAGAAGAACTCCGGAAGCAGGCCCGTCCCAAGCTTGGGAGAGCGGGCCCAGGTTGGATGCGGCCGCTCCTCTGGCGAACGCCGGACTGGGACGACCAGCCGGCAGCAACTCATGTCCGGAATTGAACAGCATGAGGATTCGTCCAATGGGATACTCGCTACAACTCCCTGATATCGGTGTTTGGATGGGGTGAAATATGTCAGAGACACAACCAAAACTCCTCATCGTGGACGATGAGCCTGCGATTCGAACCTCGATTTCCCATGTACTGGCGGAGGTCGGGTATCACGCCCGCGTTGCTGAAGACGGCTTCTCCGCGTTGCGCGAGATCCGCCGGCAGATGCCTGACATCCTTCTCTCCGACCTCAACATGCCCGGCATGTCCGGCTTCGAGTTGCTTTCCGTGGTGCGGCGCAGGTTCCCGGCGATCCAGGCGATCGCCATGAGCGGCGCGTTCTGCGGTGACGAGGTCCCTTCCGGAATTGCCGCCGACGCCTTCTATCAGAAAGGCAGCAGCATCGGCGCCTTGTTGCAGATACTCAACGCTGTGCCCCACATGGAGCGGCGGGCGCCCCGGCCTTCCGGCGCGGCGGTCCCCCTCTGGATCCATCCAAATCGCCAGGATCTGCCTGACGAAGTTGGCGTCACCATTGCCTGCCCGGAGTGCTTGCGGACTTTCCGCCAGCCTGCCGGAAGTTCAATCTGCCGCATTCACGAGACTGAATGCATCTATTGCCGGACTTCGATTCAGTACGCAATCGTGGAGCCAGGCATGCGGCAGCCTTTCGAGGTTCATCGGCAGACTCCCGGCGAAAGCAAGCCATGGCCCGCCACAACAGCTCAGTTTTATTACTGAAAGCAAATGGGAAGGGTTGTAGCCATGCGCAACATCGCGGAATCGAACATGCTGCTCCGTACGCCGCTTGCATTGCCGGAGGACCTCAGGGTCGCCACCGAGGCGTTCCGCGAGGGATGGCAGTTTGTGCGGACAGTCAATGCAAACCGAATGAAGCAGAAGATCAAGGCGCACGGATGGAACTTCATCCGCATAGGGGATGGGTCGCTGCGCAGCGGGGTTGGAGACACATCCCAGGAAGCCATCGCCAGCGCGCTCCGGCTGGCGTTGCGCCGCGTGGGCAACCAATTCAGCGCGGCAGAAGTGGAGCATATTGAGCTCTCACGGTATCCGTGGTTCTTCCTCGCCAGGGTAAAAGTCTGTCCATATTGGCTGCAGCAGAGCGAAGCTCTGCCGCTGCCGGTTTTTCCTCCTGACCTTCCGAAATCCCCTCGCCCAAAGCGGCTGCCACTGAACGCCGCCGCGTTGTACCCCCAGTTTGGCAGCGCAATGCCCATGCTCAAACAGATGCTGGTTTCCTCCCGCGCTCGCTGATAGAACCGCAACCATGCGCCCGGGAACAGGGCGAATGGCTCACGCCGGGAATGCCCACGCCTTCTGATCGGATCCCGCCCAGCGAATACGGATTCCAGCGAAGAACAACAATAGTACCAGGGCTCTCCGTCCCGCCCAATCCAAAAACCGGCGCGCGCGCGCCGGAGCAAATCCCACTCCCATGGGCAGCATGTGCCTTCTCCGCAACCTCGCCCTTCGCATGGCGAAAATCATGGCCTTTTGGTTCCGGAAAAGCCCCGCCCGGTGCATCCGCTCCCTACGCTCCGCAGCGAACGCAGAAAGAATATCGCCACTGCGCTAACGGCTGATATACTCCCCAAACCGAGAGATCGAAACGGAAATCCCGGCAAAATCTCAAGACTTCCCCCCGTGCCGGGCAACTTCATCTGCTCTTGCTTGAGCTTGCGATTCCCCTGAGGTCGACATGAAACAACGGTGCAGTCTCTCCGCCGGACGTTTGTCCCGGCCTTGCCCGATCCCTCTGCCCGGTCCCCCTACCCGCCCGCGCCGTTCTTTTTGCCCGGCCTCGCGGCCTGCCGCGCGCAAACCCCAGCGCCGCCGCACCCAGACCCTCCCGCGCAACACAAGATTCGCTCAGCCTGCATGCCCCATCCAGCTCCACCCTCGCGCATGCGCCTGACGGCGCCCCCCGTGCCTTCGCTTCACCGGCCGTGAAGAAGCTTTCCCTGCCGAAAGACTAAGTTCTAACCCGCCTAAGGAGCGTCCATGACTTCCCACGACCGTGCCCAATCCGGGCTGATGCAAAATGCCCGGACTCTTGTCGCCACCTGCCTGCTTGCCCTCATCGCCCTTCTGCTCCCCGCCGCTGCCCGTGCCCAGGTCACCTACGCCGGCACAGGAACCAGCGTCAACCTGGGCGCGGTCGCCCTCGGCGCCTCCAGCTCCACGGTCGCCGTCAGCGTCACCGTGCAGGCGAACACAGATTTGAGTTTGTGGGCCGCGTTGACGGGCGGTGTTCCCTTCATGGACTTTGAGGAGCCTGGCACCAGCGATACCTGCATCCCTTCCTCATCCGTGCCAACCACCTGCGTGATTCACATCAATTTCACCCCATCGGCGCCCGGCCTGCGCCACGGTGCGCTCGTCTTTTACGACAGCGGCGGCAACACCATCGGCTCCGTGGGACTCTACGGCACGGGAACCGGGCCCCAAATCGCCTTTGACCCGCCCAACCCGGCGCCCCAGCCCCTCGTCGCGACCGCCAATCTCTACACCACCCTCGCCGATCCCAACGACGACGTCCTCGTGGTCAGCAACCGCGATTCCGCCGGCGACCTCAACAGCGGCTCCGTCGTCGGTTACACCAATACGGGCGATGGCGCCGTTTACACTGCGCCTACCTCCATTGCCACGGGGTTGTCTTATCTCACCGGCGCAACTCTCGACGGCGCGGGCAACATCTTTGTCGCAAGCTATGGCGACTCCAGCAACGACGCCAACAGCGGCTTGGTCTACGAGATTCCCCGCAACAATTTCTCCTATGGCTACGGAACCCCCGTCACCATCGCCACCGGTCTCAGCGCCGTCTACGGCCTGGCCATCGACGCCTCCGGCAATCTCTTCTTTGAGAGCGCCTTTGACAGCTCGGCCTCGCCCGACAGCGGCTACGTGTCCGAGATTCCCCTCACCTCCAGCGGCTATGGAACCCCCACCACCGTCGCCTCCGCCATCAGCCAGCCTGTCGGCCTCGCCATCGATGCCAACGGCAACCTGTTTGTCGCCAGCTATGCCGATTCGGCCGACGACAACCTATCGGGCCAGATCCTTGAAATCCCCCTCGCCGGCGCCAGCTACGGAGCGGCCAAGTCCATCCTCACCGGCCAACCCTACCCTGAGGGCATCGCCATTGAGCCCAACGGCAACATCCTCTTTACCACTGAAGCCAATCCCGCCTTCACTGACAAAACCGGAACCATTGTCGAGATTCCCCTCACCCCCTCCGGCTATGGCACGGCCGTCCCGTTTGCAACCGGGCTTTCCTTCCCCATCTCCCTCGCCATTGATCCATCCGGCAACTTCCTCCTCAATACCAACACGACAGAGCTGGCTGAGATAGTTCGCTTCCAGCCCACCCTCACCTTTGCCAACACCGGTTATGAAACCACCAGCCCCGACAGCCCGCAGGTCACCCGCGTCGAAAACATCGGCAACGCCGCCCTGAGCTTCTCTCAAGTCGACTTCCCCACCGATTTCCCTGAGGGCGCCAACACCACAGACTGCACCCATTCCACCGTCCTGGCCAGCACGGCCACCTGCACCTTCACCGTCGACTTCAAGCCCGTGACCAGTCCCGGTTCAACCGCCGGCAACTCGCAGTTGCTCACCGAGTACATCGGCACCCGCTCCTACACCCTGGGAACCCCCGCTACCCCGCAGGTCATCATCGCCACCGGAACGGTCTTTACGCGCTACACCCCGTCCGTCAGCGTGACCGCCGCGAGCCCCGGCGTCCTCGGCACTGCGGACACCTTCACCGCCACGGTGACCGGCGTCAACTCCATCGCCGCCCCCACCGGCCCCGTCGCCTTCTATCTCGGCGCCCAACTGCTTGGCGCGGCAATCATCGCCGGCGGCAAGGCCACCTTCACCACCACGCTCCCCGCCGCCGGCGCCTATCAGTTCAATGCCTTCTACGGCGGCGACACCAACTACATGTCGGCCAGCGGTCATTACTCCGGCACATCCGCCAAGGCAACGCCGGCCGTCGGAGTGAGCGCTGCAAGCAATCCGGGAACTCTCGGAGCCACTGACAGCATCACCGTCACCTTGACCGGCATTACCGGTGCAGCAACGCCCACCGGCTCGGTGACCATCAGCTACCTCGGCGTCCCGTTGAAAACCATCGGGCTCGTCAGCGGCAGCGCCTCCTACGGCGCTGTCCTGCCGGTCGTCGGAGCCTTCACCATCGGCGTCACCTACAACGGCGACACCAACTACTCCACCGCCTCTGCCCCGCCCTACACCGTCACCGTCAACCAGGCCACCCCTACCGTCGCCGTGACCGCTACGCCCAGCACCATCACATCGGGCAGCTCCGTTGCCTTGAAGGCCACACTCACCGGCGCGAGCGCTACCGGCGTCCCTGCCCCCACCGGAACAGTGACCTTCACCACCGGAACCACCATCCTGTGCAGCAAGGTAGCCATTGCCGCCGGATCGGCCTCCTGCACCACCACCGCCTTGCCCATCGGAACCGGCATCGTCGTCACCGCAACCTACAGCGGCGACGGTAACTACCTCACCGCCACCGGGACCAACACCGCATCCGTGAACAAGGCCACGCCTGCAATCACCTGGGCGACGCCGGCAGCGATCACGTACGGCACGGCACTGAGCGCGACGCAGTTGGATGCATCGTCCAAGGTGGCCGGAAGCTTTACGTATAGCTCGCCATTGGGGACGGTGCTGACGGGTGGAGCGCATACCGTGACTGCAACGTTCAAGCCGGCCAACACCACCGCCTACGCCACGGCGACGGCAAGCGTAACCATCACCGTGAACAAGGCGACGCCTGCAGTTACCTGGGCGAAGCCGGCAGCGATCACGTACGGCACGGCGCTGAGCGCGACGCAGCTTGATGCCACGTCCAAGGTGGCTGGCGCCTTCGTCTATTCGCCAACCTCCGGCACGGTGTTAGCCGTCGGAACGCCCACCCTGTCGGTGACGTTTACACCGACCGCCACAACCGACTACACCACAGCGAAGGCCACTGTCACGCTGACGGTGAATCCTGCGCCGAGCTTTAGCGTAAGTGCTTCGCCGGCTTCCCTGACGGTAGCGCAGGGAGCGTCGGGCAAGTCCACCATCACAGTGACCAAGCAAAACGGATTCGCCGGAAAGGTGACGTTGGCTGCTTCTGGCCTGCGGAGCGGTGTCACTGCGGCGTTCGCGACCAACCCCACGACTGGAACCAGCGTGCTCACGCTGACGGCAAGCAAATCAGCTACCACTGGAACCTCCAGTGTTACCGTCAAGGGGACATCGGGGAGCTTGACCGCCAGCAAGACTATTGCTTTGACGGTCGACAAGTAGCCGCGTGCCCCAGGTCCGGGGTCCCCACGGACAGGTCTTAGTCCGTGGGGTGGAACTCCCGCTTTTGGGACCTGGGATCGCATGGACCTCACCTGCTGTTTCCAAGCAATACGTCCCAGGTCATCCGCCATGGCGGAAGACCTGGGACTCCATCCGCCCTCCGCCCCAATCTCCATCCTCGCCACTCCCCGCCGCAATCCCACAGTCGCGAATAACTGCGAAAAACTCCTGTATTTTCAGCGCAATACGCCCGTTCCCCGCCCGAATCAGCGCCTTCCGCAAAGAAGATGGGAAATTTCTGGCAACCTTTTGCTCAAATAACGCACCTTGCGCGGTGCCGATTTGCCAAATCGGGCACCTGGAAAGGTTAATTTTGTACATTTTCGCAACCTTATAGACAAACCTTTGCGGGGTAAACATAACCTTTCAAGCGCACGTTTGGCGGTCGCGCGGAACCTCGCAGGCCAACGTTTACGCGCCCTTCGCCGGTTTCCTTCGCCTCGCGCTGGTCTTTCCCGGCGCCAGCAGCGCTATCAGCTTGCCGGCAATCGGCGACCCAAGCCCGGTACATGCGTCCCACCCAGGCCCAGCGGAAAAGGCCCCGTTGTTGCCCTGGGTGATGCCGTTGAAGGCCGCGGCACCCTTTGCCGAATAGAGGACGGGCTGAATGAAGCCCACCTGCGCGCCAAGTTGCTGGTTGGCCACAGCAATCAGGCCGGCCCACAACGGAGCCACCGCGCTGGTCCCGCCGAGGACCGTCGTCTCGCCATCGACGCGAATCGTGTAACCGGTTGTTGGGTCGGCATCGCCGGCCACGTCCGGTACACCGCGTCCGCCGGTGCGGACACTGGGCGCCGGAACGTGCACATTCGCCTGCCAACTGGGCCGGGCGAAGACGTTGCTCACGCCGCCGCCGGTTGCGCCATCCTTGCTGGCCAACTCGTTCCAGACCACCTCGGAGACGATCGTTGCCCCTTTGGCATCGAGCTTGGTTCCTCCGCAGGCCAGCACGTGCGGGCTGGATGCCGGAAAGTCGACATTGTTGCCCTTCGCTCCGTCGCTTGACCCGTTGTCGCCAGCGGCCGTGGTGATGGTGACCCCCAGCGCCGCGGCCGACTGGCAAGCCGCGTCGAACACCTTCATCGACTGCCGGGTCCAGGTCGCTTCCGCCCCGCCCCAACTGATCGAGATCACGCTCGGCTTGTTCGTCAGGTCATGCACCGCAGTGGTGATGGCGTCCATAAATCCACGGCTGGTGTTGGGCGCAAAATAAACCACGATCTTGGCGCCCGGCGCCACGGCGGCAGCCACTTCAATGTCGAGCATGACCTCTTTGTCAGCGTCGCTGGCCTTCCCCGGCTTGTTCACTCCGCCGTTTATGCTGACAGCGGTAATGGCCGGCGCCGCATGCCCGAGCGTCTTGAAATAGGCGGTGAGATCTGCCTGCCGGTACCCTCCACCGAACTCGAGAAGCCCTATGGTCTGCCCGGCTCCGCTGGCTTTGGCGGGGAACTTGTACGCCTCGGCGATCTGAGGCGGGGTGTAGCTGGCGGGTGAGGACCCGGCCTGAGGCCGATGGACGCGAAAGTGGGGCTGTGCCTGGGGACGGTTATCCAACCCCAGCACAGCCTCCACGACACCGTCCAGCGATGCCGGCAAGTGAATAGCGCCTTCGCGCACGCGGTACTCCGCGCCATTCAAGGTCTTCTGCTCCAGCACCACGCCAAACGCCTTTTGAATGTCGGCAGCCGTGCCGGTAAGCTGCACCGTGCGCCGCACAGAGGAAGTGGGATCGGGCTCGACCTTGAGGTTGTATTCCCGGGCAAACGCCCTTATTAACTTCATGGCCGAGGGATCGGCGGCGTGGTGTTTCTTGTACTGAGCGCGGCTCACGCGAACCGGCCCGTTCTTCCGGCCACTCTGCTGGTTGATCTTAAGCGGCTCTTTGCGTTTCACGATGACCGAAACAGTTAATTTGGTCCGGGCCGGCGTGGCCTTCAGCCGGACGGCTTCAGGAGCTGGATCCTTCTCGCTCCCAGGAAGAAGGACGCGCGCCTCTTCCGCAGTCTGCGGCGGCTTGACGGACTTCCCTTGTGGAGGCTTGACGGACCTCACTTGTGGCGGCTTCACGGGCGCACCTGCGGCGGCTTGACGGACCTTACCTGCGGGGGTTTGACCGACCTCACCTGTGGAGGTTTGACGGACCGCACCTGCGGGGGCTTGACGGAGACCACTTGCGGCGGCTTGACGGACCTGACCTGCGGCGGCTTGACCGACCTTACCTGGGGAGGTTTGACGGACCTTACCTGTGGCGGCTTGACCGACAGCACCTGCGGCGGTTTGACGGACCTCACCCGCGGCGGTTTGACGGACCTCACCTGCGGCGGTTTGACCGATCTTACCTGCGGTGGCTTGACGGATACCACTTGCGGCGGCTTGACCGACATTGCCTGGGGAGGCTTAACGGACATGGATTTGCTGCGTGGGCGATTTGCCATGTGACCTCATTCCTTTTCTTCCAGGCCTCGTTCTCCAAGACTTGGACTTAATGACTCTGGATGATAGCGTGAATTGTAGCCGCGGTATATAGGCAAACTGAGCATAGTGCAGTCATTCTGCAATCACTCCACCTGGCAAACGACTCAACGGCCAGCTTAGAGCCCAGAAAAAGAAGATGCCCGCTTCTATGTTTCAATGGGTATAGTTCGTGCAGTGGCTTCTTGCTTGCAAAGAGGTTCCGAAGTGGCGCAGCGCCTTCACATCCCGTTGCCGATTCTTCTCTGGCTGGGTGTTGGCGTATGGGCGCAGGCCCAGGCAACAGCACCCCGCCAGGCGCTCGCGCGGGCCGAAGGCGCAGTGCAGATCAGGCTGGGCCAGTCTGCCGTTCCGCTCGACGGGCCATGGAAGTTTGCCGTCGGTGACTCGCCCGTCGATCCGCTTACGCACAAGCCGCTCTGGGCAGAGCCCGGGTTTGATGATTCGAGCTGGGAGACTGTCGATCTGACGCCAAAGAGCGGAATGTCTGACCCCATGGGTGGATACACGGGATATGTTCCGGGCTGGACGGCCCAGGGTCACGCCGGGTACTGGGGGTACGCCTGGTATCGCATCCGGGTGCTTCTGGAGACTCGTCCTGGACATAAGCTGGCCTTGGCCGGGCCTCCCGACGTGGACGATGTGTACCAGGTCTTCGACAACGGAAGCCTGGTAGGCAGCTTCGGAGACTTCTCCGGCAGCAAGCCGGTGACCTTCTTTGCACAGCCTATGATGTTCTCGCTGCCGCAACCGGCTGACGGGAACTCCGGCTCATCCACGCAGGTTCTGGCCTTCAGGGTGTGGATGGAGCCAGAGGCCCTGGCGACCCAAACCGATCCGGGAGGCTTCCACACCGCGCCGGTGCTGGGCGAAGCCGGAGCTGTGACCGCCGGGTACAGGTTGCGCTGGCTGGAACTGGCGCGCGCGTACCTGCCTACCGCTCTTGAAGCACATTTGTATTTCCTCCTGGCGTTGGTGGCCTTCAGCCTGATTCTCTTTGACCGGTCTGACCGGGTCTACGTCTGGATAGGCACTGTCTTCCTGCTGCAGGCGGCTTCTTGCGCGATCTCGGCTTTCGATGTCTGGACACAGCACCTGAGCATCTGGACCGACAGCCTGTTAACCTTCGGGCTATTCACTCCGCTGATCTGCGCCGGATGGGTGATGGTCTGGTGGGTGTGGTTCGGGCGGTCACGGCCTGCGTGGCTGCCGGGCGCCGCCGCCGGACTGGCTGTACTGTACATGATCTCCAACATGATTGGAGAAGATCTCTTCTTTACCTTTGTCCCGCATCCGGTTGCCGTCGCTTTCCACCTGGTTTCCCTGGCTGTCCGGTTCTTCTTCTTCGCGCTGTTTGTGTGGATTATCGCCCAGGCTATCCGCAACCGGGGACTGGAAGGCTGGCTGGTCTTGCCCGCCATTCTGCTGTTAGGCATCGGAATGATTGGGGATGAACTGGCCGTACTGCATGTTACGGTGGTTTGGTTTCCCATGGGAGTGGGCATCAACCTTCCCCAGTGCGCGAGCCTTCTTCTGGTGGCGACGGTCGCTCTGTTGCTGGTGCGCCGGTTGCTGCTCTCGATTCGGATGCAACGGCTGATGGAGTTGGACGTGAAGCAGGCGCGGGAGGTGCAGCAGATGATTCTGCCCCAGGCGCGGACCACGCTGCCCGGGTTGGTGATTGAAAGCGAGTTCCGGCCGGCGCGAGAGGTAAGCGGAGACTTCTTCCAGATCGTTCCCCGTCCCGCCGATGGCAGTCTGCTGATTGTGGCCGGCGACGTGACGGGCAAGGGCCTGAAGGCGGGTATGCTGATGGCGCTGCTGGTGGGAGCTATCCGCAGCACGGCCGAAACCCGGAGTGAGCCGGAATATATGCTGGGCGTTCTGAACCGGCGTCTACTTGGGCGCGAAGATGCCCAGGCTACCTGCCTCGCGCTCCGTATTGCGAAGGATGGCAGAGTAACGCTGGCCAACGCCGGCCATCTGCCGCCTTACCTCAACGGGGAGCCGGTGGCAATGGAAGGCGCACTGCCGCTGGGATTAATTGAAGGCGCGGAGTTTTCCCTCTTGAGTTTCCAAATGGCGGAAGGCGACCGGCTGGTTCTGATTTCGGACGGAATTGTGGAGGCTGCGGACGCCGAGGGGCAACTCTTTGGCTTCGAACGTGTTCACGAGTTGCTGCGCAGGGCTGGGAGCGCGGAGGAGGTTGCCGTGGCGGCACAGAGATTTGGACAGACAGACGATATCAGCGTGATCTCAGTAACCCGCGCTGCCGCACCCAATCCCGCTCTTGCCTGAACCAGCCCGCGGTCAGCTCCCCGCTCTGGGAAGCCATATCTCAATTTGTCCTTGAGGTGAAGGCATGCCGATGCGGACCTTATGGGCGTCGGAGTAGGTTTGCTTGAGAATCGCCAGCAGCTTATCCGCCAGGGCGGCATCCGAGGCGTTGAAAAAGCGGACCTGCGGCCTTATCGGCATCTTCTTACTGGGGATGATCTCAATCTTGGGCACGACGTTGGCCTGCGGCCAGGCGGCACGGATGAGTTTGGCCATTTTCGCGCCCGCCCCTGCCTTGTCATTCGCATCCTGCTGAATGAAGATCTTGTTCTGAGGAGCCTGGGCCGTCGCTGCCGGGCCGGCTGAGCCGAGCGGCGCCAGCTTCAGGGGCGCTGAAGCCGCCATTTGCACCGGGACCGGTTTCTCCATGGGAGGTTTCGCGCTATCGGCATGCACCTCCGGAGCCGGTTTTGCGGCGGGGGCCGCACTGGCGGTGTTGAACTCGGAGAGCAGAATCACGATGGGCTGAATCTCGTTGTCGGAGATGCTCAACGTCGAGGACTCGGGGTTGTCGTTGACGCTGAACCCGCCAACCTTGGCGAACTGCGCCTTGACGGATGCGGGATTGTCCACCTTTACCGTGAATGTCATTTTGCCCATCACTGCGCCGCGAATCAGCCTCATACCGGGGTGGGCAGAGATGTACTTGCCGCAGCCCCCCTGGCCGGTCACCTCTTCCACTGTCTTGTCGTCCATGATCTGGATGGCGGCGTTGGCAATGGTGTATTGCACGTTCGACGTATGCTGCAGATCCACCCCGGCGCTATCAAGTCCCTGCATGACGTTCGATCCCAGGTTGGCGGTCAGAGCGGTGTCTGTGGAGAGGCTGTAAGCGGGGAACAGATGCTCGGCCGCGAAGGATTGGGGCGGCTTGGCGGGGACGCAGTCCTCCATGTCCGCCGGGACGGACTCGGCAGCACGGAGCAGCGTGCCCACGGGATACGCCGTGGTGGCCACCACCACGCTGAGGCTGCTGCCGGCGCCTTCGCCCAGTTGCGTCATGACGCGCTGGGCCAGTGCGCTCTGAAACTGGTCGAAGTCGGCAATATTCACGGTTGTCGAGACGGGATTGGTCCCCGGCGTGGGGTAGGGGTTGGGCCGATGCATGAAATGCCAGGCAATGATGGTCCCGCCCAGAGCAAGAACGACTACGGCGATTCCGCCGTATAGCTTCAGCGAAGGGTTCATTCTCTCGACCTCGTGGCTTTCTTGACACAACGATCCTAGCTCCTGACGCGACTCCGCTCAACAGTTATCTTTTCGCGACGCATGCCAGAAAATTGGAAAGGAGTAATCCCTGGCTCCGAAACGGGAGAACTGTCACGATAAGCTCGCGTTCGCGTGCAAGAATTCAAGCGATCACACAGACTCTAGAAAAGAGTCGTCGATCTTTCAGCGGTTGCACGCCGCAAACGGGAATGGGAAGTGATGCGCGCGGAGAGATCCAGCGCGATGATTACGCCCGCGTCCTCCACGCCGCCGCCCTCCGCTAGCTGATCTTCCACATTGCCGACCACTTCGCAGCCGCGGGTTCCACCGTCACCGATTCGCCATCGAGCCTCGTCTTGGCGCCTTCAACTTTCGCGAATACCGCCCGCCGGCCCAGCTTCGCAGGCAGGCTCACCTTCTCTGGCGCCGGTCCCACGCCGCGTTCAAACATCATCCGCCAGCCCCGCCCGCCGTCCATCGGCTCCAGCCGCAGGCTCACCCGCCCGAATCGCGTTGGAGACGCTGTGACGCCCCACGGCTTCTTCGCCGCCAACTCGCCCTCCGTCACGCCTTCCAGCAGGCGCAGATGCCCGCCATCCTCGAGCGCCAGCATGTGCCGCACATAGCGGATGCACTCCGCGCTCGCCCAGTTGTGCGGCATGTCGCCTGTGTACTCGCCAATCAGCGAGTTCTTCAGCGGCTGTTCTTCGCGCCAGCAGTACTGCGGGCTGGCGTGGTTCAGGAACCCGGCAAACGTATCGTGCGCCGCCTGCTGCATCCCCAGCCACAGGTACACCTCCGCCACAAACGGCGCGTTGTAGGTCCACACCGCCTCGTGGCGCATCCAGCCGGTCTCCGCGGGAATCTCTTCCTGGACCACCGCCTGCATCAACTTCACATGCCCGCGCACGATCGGGTCCTGTGGCAAAAATACCCGCCCCGGGAAGATTGCGTGCGAGAGCGCCCACTGCGCCGACTGCGGGCGCGGCCGGTCCCACGCATCCGGCAATTGCCACTCCGGATCGTTCTTCAGCAGCATGGGCAGGTACTCAAACCCCGCAGTGTGCCGCTTCATCTCTTGCGCTGCCGCCTTCTCAAACGCCGCCTTCAGCCGATCGTGCATCGCCCGCGCTCGCGCCAGCCGCTCCATCTTCTTTTGCTCAGCCGCTTCGGCCAGCGCCTTCAATCCTGCCAGAGCCCACACCGTATTTGTAAGCTCATCCGTTACCCCGCCGATCCCGCCATCGGCCATTCCCTTGGCCAGCAGCCCATACCGCCCCAGCGCGCTGCCTTCCTTTACCGCCGCCGCTTCCAGCCCCTCCAGGAAATCCAGCGCCTTCGCCGCCTGCTCCTCAAGTTCGCGCATCGGCGTCCAATCCTGGCCAAGCTCGCACTGCCGCGCCAGCGTGAACAGCGCAATCGCTGTATCCTTCCAGTGCTCCTTGCCGGCCCCGGCAACGATCTGCCCACTCGGTCCCTGCTTGCTCCACGTCGTGCGCAGTCCTTCCAGCGCATCCTTGTCGTAGCCCATGTACCGCGCCGCTTCCAGGATGAAGTTCCCATCCACCACCCACAGCCCGCGGTAGCACGTTGGACCTACCTGGAAGGTCAGCTTGCCATCCCGCATCTCGCGCGCCTGCAGGATGTTTCTCGCGCACGCCTCTACGAACTCGCCTGTACGTCCCGGCGCCGCGATCGCCGCCGGCTCCTTGAAGGCCTTCCACTCCCTCCAGAACGCACGGCGCCTGCCGAGCAGCCCCTCCATATCCTTCAGCCCCGCCGCCAACGTCTCCGCATTCTGCCTTTCCTGCGGCAGCCTGTAGAACGCTCGATATGGCTTCGCCTTCGCCGCCACGCCCCGGTGCAGCACCAGCCGCGAAGTCTGGTCCAGCCCGCCCCAGCCCTCTTCCACCTGCGGGCCATCCATTCCCCGGCCCACCAGCAACACCTCATGCGTCCCGTGCCGCGTCACCCTAAAGTAATCGCTCTTGACTTCGAGATCGAATCGCTCAGCCGTTTCGAACTCCAGCCCCGGCTCCAGGTTTACCGGCCCCTCGCCGTTCGGTGTTGCCTCCAGAATCACGTTGTCCACGCGCCCCTCGCCGGCCTCATTCGTCGCAAAGGCAATCAGCTCCACCGTCATGCCCGGATACGCCAGCGCCGTGTGCACAATCGGCGTCCCTGCACTCTCCAGTTCCTGCCGCGCTACAAATGCCGGCTGCATCCCCTCCAGACCGAAGCCCACCTTCAGCCCCGCTGCCAGCGGCCACGAACCGCGCTCGTAGCCGTAAAGCAGCCGACCTGCCTCATTCACCAGGCTCTTATACTCGTCGTCCGGAAAGCAGATCGCCGTCTGATGCCGCACCGGCGCATAACGGAAGTCGATCGCGGATTCGGGATTCCCGCTCCTGGCTTCAGCGGGTCTCGCCGCCGGCGCCTTCTCTTTCGGTGGATTCGTTTCAGTGGCTGTAAGTGGCGTGGCGGCAAGAGCGGTTCCCGTGGCCAGGACTCCACCCAGAAAGCTGCGGCGATTCATGTCGGTCACGGCCAACCTTATAGGCTGGTTGCGCAAAGAATGTCAATTGTCAGTGTGCGCTTCCCGTGAAAACGCGCAGTGATTGAGCTCTTTTGTGCGCTCATGCCGAGAGCGGATAAAAGCAGAAGGGGCAAGCTCAAGGCTTTCGCTAACTTAGGCTTCACGAATCATGCGGGCTAGGATCGGGAAAAGGCCGGCGCCCGGCTCTACTTTTTGTCTTCATTACCCTTCTCTTCGCGTCTGGGCCGGTGCTTTCACAGGTTCCGCTCAAATCCATTCCGGCGCAACCGGCATTCCCGCTCTCTCCGCTCCAGGACGCACTTTCCATCCGTCGCGAGACGGCGCCCTCGCGCCCGTTTTCCGTGGTGGGTCCGCGCGGCGCCATCCTGGGTCAACAGGATGGCTCCTTCGAGCTGTGGCTCGTTCCCTGGAAGATACTCAGTAATCTTCGCATCTCGGCGCAGATGGACAACTATCCGGTTCCCATCGACGTGAATCAGCACGCGGCCTTCATCGAGGTTCGTCCCGATTCCACTATCATCACCTTCTCCCATGCTAACTTCACCGTAAGGGAAATCCTTCTGGCTCCCAAACAGGCGCCGGATGGCCCCGGAGCGCTCGTTCTCTTCCAAATCGATTCCGTGCGCCCCATGACCCTTACCTTCAGCTTTACACCCAACCTGCGCCGCATGTGGCCTGCCCAGTCGGATAACAGGCCCGACCCTGAGTGGATCGGCACAGACCCATCGGGCGGCTTCTATCTGCTCCATCTCAACTTCCCGGACCACGCCGCCATTATTGCCATGCCAACCGCCCAGCCCGGCATTCTGCAACCTTATCAGGAGCGAGCCCGGTTCTATCCCCTGCAATTTGTCCTGCGCTCATGGTCAAGGCATGTTTGACCGCTGGGCCTCATGCGAGTTCTCCACCGACGCGGGAACCCGCCTTGCCAGCGATCGCACCAGCTTCTACGACCCCATCAGCTATCACCAGGGATCGGTGTGGCCTCTCTTCACGGGATGGGTTTCTGTCGCCGAGTATCGCACCGGTCACACCCTCTCCGCCTACGATCATCTGATGCAAAACGCCAACCTGACCTGGTCGCAGGACCTGGGCAACGTAACCGAACTTCTCTCCGGACAATTCTTCCAGCCGCTGGGACGCAGCTCGGCACACCAACTCTGGTCTTCCGCCATGGTCATCTCGCCTGTCGTCCGCGGCCTCTTCGGACTCACATGGGACGCCCAGGCAGGCACTCTGAGCGTGACTCCCCATCTGCCTGCGGACTGGCAGAACGCCTCGATTCGCAACGTCCCTTTCGGCAACGCCCGCCTCGATTTAAAGTTCACGCGCTCCGCTTCAGATCTGGTGGTCGAGGCAATCCACGCCCCGCCCGCAATGCGCTTGGCCTCGCGGGCGCCCGGAGCCTGCGTCCAGGCTGGCACTCTCCACATTCCCCTGCCTGAGGTAGAGATCGCTATCGGCCATCAGCTCCCGGCGTTCGGCGAGGAAACCCGTCAGTTGAAAGTATTGGATCAGAAGATGTCCGCGCATCGCTTGGAACTCACTCTCGCGGGAATTGGAGGAGTACGGTATTCACTGCTACTGCGGGAAAACGTTGCCAACCTCAAGGTGCATGCCAATGGCGCTTCGATTGGAGATTTGAATCACGGCTTGCGCCCGGTGAGCGTCGAGTTTCCCTAACTGCCTGGCTATCAGACAAGAGCGATAATATTCACGTGGTAGCTGAAGGCGCTTTTGAACCCTGAACCAACGCAGGCACCCGGGGCTTGCGGCAGCAGATTCGCCGACGGGCCGCGCTGCGCGCCCACGGGCGCCGGATGTGGATGATGCTCAAAAGCTATTCTTTGAATTCGCAGCGTTTACCATACCGGCTGCCAAGGCGTGCACGCAGATTTGCCCGCCTGCCGGTTGCGGCCTTCTGTTTGTGCCTGCTTGCCGAATACGGAGCCGCGCAGCAATCCGCTCCAGTCCCTCAGCCGGAGGAGAAACCATCACTTGGCGCGGATATGACGGTCATGCATCGCTTCCTTGCGGTGCCCGGCCAACGCGCGGTCATTCAGGGCTTTGCCTCGGAGGGTCTTGAGGTGTGGGCCTATCCGTTCCAGGTTCTCAGCAATTACCGCGTTGCATTTCGCCCCACCGGCACAGCCACCCCTATCGACGGCTCCGCAATTCTAGCCCGCGTCCTCTATCGGCCGGATGCGGTCACGCGCGTTTATCTCGGGCCGGGCTTCGTCGTTCGTGAAAAGCTCTTTGTCCCCCTTGACCGTCCAGCCGCCATCGTCACCTACTCTGTCCAGGCCGAACGGCCCATCGAGATTCAAGTCCAGGCAACTCCGGTGATGAACCTCATGTGGCCGGCAGGCGTCGGTGGGCAATCCCTTGAATGGAATCCATCGCTCGCGGCCTTTGTTCTAACCGAGCCGGAAAACGGTTTTACTGCGGCTGTAGGCTCTCCCCAGATTGCAGCGCACGACAACCCCGGCAACCGCATCCCGCATGGCACCGCGGATGCGGACTTTGGCTTTACCTTGCGTCCTGGTCCCGACGGCGTTGCGCAGGTCATTGTGGCGCTCAATCCGCCCCACGCTGAAAAGCCCGGCCTGCTGCTTGACCAGTTGATCCACGACAGCCAGGCTCTGCAAGCCGAGGCCGCAACGCATCTTCGCGAGGTGCGCAACAATCTTCTCCAGTTCGATACTCCAGACGATCAAGTCAATCGGGCCTTCGCCTGGGCTGAAATTGCGCTGCATCAGGCATGGGTCTGCAACCCCGCTCTTGGTTGCGGCTACGTTGCCGGCTACGGGCCCTCCCGTGACGCCAGGCGTCCGCAGTACGAGTGGTTCTTCGCCGGCGACGGCATGGTCTCTGCCGATGCAGCCGTCAGCGCGGGAGACCGCGGACACGCCCGCGATGAACTCGAATTCATCCTCCGTTACCAGGACAAGAAGACGGGGATGATCTGGCACGAACTCTCGCAGAGCGCGAGCTTCCTTGATTGGGCGGGCAAGTTCCCTTACATGTTTGTCCACGTCGACATCACGTTTCAATTCCTTGGCGCCGTCGCGCACTACGTGGCCGCGAGCGGCGATATCGACTTTGCCAACCAGCACTGGCAGGCGATTGAAGCTGCATATCGCTATTGCCTCACCACCATCGATCCCTCCACCGGCCTCCCGAGGATTCCACCCGGCAAAGAAGGAGGCGACGAGCAGGACCACATGTCAGATGACCTCGGCTTGTCCACCAGCTGGGTTGTGGCCGCGTCCTCCTTTGCTCGGTTGGCGACGCTCACCGGCCACAAAGATCTGGCCGCCGAGGCCGAAGCAGCAAGCCAGAAAGCCCGCGAGGCCATTCCCCAACGCTATTGGGACCCACGCCAATCGTTCTGGACTGCCGGCTCCACGCCGGCCGGCCAGCCAATGCCCGAGCGCAGAAGCGGCCCGCCTGAAGCGCTTACCCTGCATTTGTTCAGTCCGCAACAGAACACGCTCCTGCTTGACCAGCTTGCATCTGCCGCTTTTCAAACCGACTGGGGCACCCGCAGCATCGGCGCCGGATCGGCAGGCTACGATCCGGAGTCCTACGGCAAGGGCAGCGTGTGGGCTCTGGGCACAGCGGACATGGCGCGCGCATTCTGGTCGGAGCATCGCCCCGTCACCGCGCTCGCCGTGTGGAGCTCGCTGCTGCCGCTCAATTCACTCGACTCTCCAGGCCACATGCATGAAGTTCTACAGGGCAACTTCTATCGCCCGCAGATCGAGTCCGTGCCTGAGCAGACCTGGTCCTCCGCGAGTTTCCTCGAAGCAACCATTCACGGCCTTCTCGGCCTCGATGTGGACTCCATCGGCAACCGGCTGGTCTTTGCTCCGCGCCTGCCAGCCGAGTGGAGCGGTGTTTCCCTGGCGCACATTCGCCTCTCCGCCGCTGTGATCTCGCTGACCCTTCACCGCGACGACCGTGGGATCGCTCTCGAAATTGAGAATCCAGGCTTGCCGTTTCACCTCGTCTTCCAACCCGACATTCCCCTTGGCGCCGCCCTCTTGCACGCCACGCTGAATCAACAGACCATCCCCGCCGTGCTTGAGAACAATCCTCAGCAGACTGAAGCCAGTGTGGTCATCGAAGCGCCGCACGGCAAGAGTGAGTTGCGCATCGAACTGCAAGGGGGAGTATCCGTGATTCCGGATCTCCCGGACCCAGTTCTTGGAGATGCCAGCCATGGAATAAAGATCGTTGACGTCCATCTGGAAAGATACAAATTAAGGATTGCCGCCGACGTGCCCGTCGATCGTGAGGCGCACCTGCGCTTGAAAACGCCGTGGAAGGTCGTAAACTCCGTCGGTGTCACCGTTGAAGCGCCAACGCCTGGGTTTGCCGAGATCACCTTCGCGCCAGCCCCGAACGCCTCGGCCTTATATCGCCGCGCTCAAGCCATCATCGAGTTCAAACCATGACCTGCGCACTTTCATTCCGTCCTTGCCTTCACAGAAATCCCACACCTCAGTCCGTCGTTAGCACTGCGGCGCGAAGCCTCCGTGCGGCAACACTCGTAGCGGCCCTGTCGTTCCCATGGTTCGCGCGGGCACAGGCGCCACCGGTAAACAACATCTCCGTCAAAACCTCCGATGTGCTTATCCATCTCGATGCCGGCATCCACGCGCCACGTCTGGCATACCTCAAGGCGCCGGGCAAATCTCCATTGCGCAACTTTCAGCAGGAGACTCTACCCGCCAGCGTAGTAGTCCACGGCGTCTCCGTCCCGGTTCTTTGGCAACTCAACACGGAACTGTGCAGCGCCGGCCCCAATCAAGCGACTTTCGTTTACGACTCTGCCCAGCCGCGTCTCCGCTTGCGCTGGCGGTGGCAGGCGCGCGCTGACTTTGGCCCCCTCGAACATCGCATCACGGTCGACAATCTAGGAGACCAGGAGGTTTGGCTGCCCCTTATCGACAGCCTCCATCTGGATTGGCAACTGCCCGCCGGCGCGCGCTTGTTTAACTTCTATGTTGAGAAAGGCGCGGATACTCCATCCAATCAAGGCGTCCATTTTGAAACGATTGCCAACGGTTATCGTTGGATCGGAAGATCGTCTACCTATGCGCACCCCATTCAGGGCGAGGACCGTGAGATCATCCCGATCGAGTTCGTCTACGCTGCCGGCTCACCCCGCGCGGGTTGGTACGCAGGCATTGAGTTCAGCGGGCGCACGCGCATCGCGTTGGAGCGAAAGCAGGCGCATCTTGAAAGCCGATTGGGGTTGAACGAGGAGTGGGGACCGTTTCAAACCAGGCTCGCGCCCGGCGAAAGCTTCGAGACGCCCACTGTCTTCCTCGGCGCATTCACAGGCGGCCCGGACGGCGCGGGCAATCAGCTCCGCCCCTGGGTGCGTGCGGTCCTCGGCAATCCCATCACGTGGGCAAACCCGCGCTACCCGCTGATGGTCAACAATAGTTGGGGCAGCGGGATGCAGGTAGACGAAGCACTTGCGCTGCGCATGATCGCCGAATCAAAGGAGCTTGGCCTTGAGATGTTTCACCTCAATGCTGGCTGGTTCCGCGGAGTAGGCGACTGGTATCCCGACTCCAACAAGTTTCCCCACGGCCTGGCCGCGATAGCCGACGAGGCGCGCCGGCAAGGCCTGCGATTCGGCATCTGGGTCGATTGGAGCCAGGCAGGACTCGATACTGAGCCGGGCGCTCTCAATGCGCGCGATCCCATCGTGCGCGACTGGCTTACCGGCGACATCGGCCCCGATTGGAAGCCGGAACAGTTCAAAGGCCAGACCATCGACATCGGCGTGCCTGCCGCGCGCGACTACGCGGCCAGGGAGGTCAAGCGGATTGTCGAAGAAAACCATCTAGACATGCTGGAGCACGACGGCTATCTTGTCGCGGAAGGCTGCACCCGCGACGACCATCCGCACGCTCCGCCCAATCGCAGCACGCTGCGCCTAACACGCGACGCTGGATTTAACTTCGCCCTTGGTTCCAACTCCACCGATGTTAGCTATCGTGCGGTTCGGAGTTACTACGCAATCTATGAGACCCTCCGCTGCGATCATCCCGGCCTGCTCTTCGAAATATGCAATGACGGCGGACGCATGATGGACTTCGGCTCCGCCGCGCATGGAGACTATTTCTCCATCACCGATACCTACGATCCGCTTTCCAACCGCCGCGCCTTCTACGATGCCAGTTATGCGCTTCCGCCCGCCATGCTTGAGAGTTATGTTGAGAAATGGCCCTCGCCGCGCCTTGATAACTTCCTCTATATGCTGCGCAGCGGCATGATGGGCTGGGTCAGCATCATGCTCGACACCACGGCCTGGTCGCCGGAACAACATGCGGCAGCCCGCCGCGCATTCTCGCTTTACAAGCAGCAGTTGCGCCCGCTTATTCGGGATGCCCGGCTCTATCACATCTCCGATCGGCCCGATGGCGCGCACTGGGACGGAATGGAGTATTGGGATCCGGCAAGCAGCAAAGGCGTGGTCTTTGCGTTCAGAGGCTCAGTCAACGACCAGCCCGGACATCGCTTCCTGCTCGCCGGCCTGGATTCGCGCAAGCGCTACAAACTGCATTGCGAGGACGGAACTTCCCCGGATCGCCAAGCCGCGGGCGGTGACTTGATGACATCGGGATTGCTCGTTCACCTCGGCGAACCGCTCAGTTCCGAACTCATATTCCTTGAAGAAGATTCTGCCTTGAACTGAAAGCGCTGTGCGAGATCGCAGTTGCCCACGCGATGGCATTGGCAGTGGATATGGGTCTCAGCAGTTAGGCCAACAACTCAAAGCCAACTGGATTGGATGTCACACTCTTACTCCTAAAATTCCATTCGTAACCACTTGGTGGCTAATTCCCCTGGTCTGCTCTGTAGAGAACAGTGTTGCTAACCCGACCGGCACCGTGCCTACAGTTGTCCCGCTTTGGCCATGAATGAATTGTGATCGTTGCTGGTCTTATGAGTTGCTGGCTGGTGCTCTTTGGCGCCGCAGCCGAAGCTACGCGGCGCCGCGACCACTACCAGCCGTATTGGTGGCCAGTCGAGGACGAAACCCTCGTTGCGGTAACGCGGCCCGGCGACGACGCATTGTTCTCCACTGTCGCAATCGTGCGCATCGCAATGCGGTCGTGCGAAAGACCTGAAGTCTCTCTCGTGGGGAACAAGAAGGCCCTCTTCACCAGCTGGGGACTGCTGGTTCATCCGCTAACGAAGAACGTGGAACGATAGCCAGACCCTCCGCGATTGCGAGCAGCCGTATAAGCACTGTCTCGCCGCATCTCATTGTAGCGAGTTCGGCTTCGATTCCACGCGTCTCGGAGAGCATACCAGTCGAGGTTCTTCGCAACCTCTCCGATTTTTAGATCCGTGGGCGGGGAATCGCTCCAGGACCGCTCTGAGGCGCTGGATTGTTGATCGATCTTTTCGCCAACTTGCCTCTCATTGCCAATCGCCACGCAAACAGGATGGGGCTCAAAGGCGCATAAGCCCAAAAAAGGCTGTCGGGGAGCCGGAGTACAAATAAATTACCAGGAGCGTAGGCGAGACTGGCAACGGTCTCGCGCCACGTTCTCTCAGGGTTGATCAGCCTTGCGCGTCGACGCCGAGCCAGCCCGGCTCTCGCAATTGCCAAGGGACCCGTTCCAGGTTCTTCAGAAACACGAAGAGCTCTCAAGGAGGCTTTTATGAGTGACCGCGGAACTTCCCGCCACGCTTCTTCAGGTAAGTCAGGCAGTGGGAGTCCGTACACTTCTCTCAAGAGCAGCAAACCCGTGAGCAGCGCCCTTGTTTGTTTCGCGGCCCGCGCATGTTCCAGAGTTGCTCTCCAATCCATAAGACCGGTAGCATGGATACGTGCCAAATCTCCGAGCCACTTGGCGCGAAACCAAGCATGGTCAGCCCCATGGTTGGAAAGATAGAGCAGAAGGTCGATGGGGTGCATCTTCTGCAGAGAGCACCCTTGCCAGACTGAGGGTATGCTGCTGGTCCAGCGAAGGGAGGGTTTTTCCGGTCCATCCCAGTCACTGCGCCAGTGAACTTCCAGGGTGCAACCCTTGGAACGGAGCAAGGTAATGTGGCGCTCATGTTCAAGGAAGCTTTTCCATTGGCGGGGACTCGGGGGAGAGTACTCGGATTCCAGATGCCAGCCAAGTCCCTCCAAGCAGTTTACGGCCGGAACGATATCCTCCTGAAGCACTTCCAAGTCCAGGTCATTCGACTGGCGAAGTCCGATATCGCCGTACAGATCGAAGGAGAGAATTGGTCCCTTCAAGCTCATCGCGGGAATTCCGGCGCGATTGAGGCCCTTCAGCACCACCGCCAACAACATCGAATGCGTTAGTCCCTGCCTTCGGCAGGCATCGCTGCCCTTTTGCAGCTGCTGCGCGACGTACTCCGGAATCTTCAGGTTGGGAACACGCTTGAGGGCGGCCCAGCCGAGAGCGGGGGTGCGGTGCCGGTCTACCAGACGGATATATTCCATCCAGTCCAAGTTGGCCCCGACAGCTTCCAGGATGGCTTCCTCCTGCTTTTTCCGCCAGGATTCAGGGGCTAACCAGGACGTGGCGATCATCAGGCGGAACGCGGCGCTGGATCCATCGAGCCAAGAAGCATCAGCCACGGCCAATCTCCCTCATCTGAGCTGCCCATGAGCTGGCATGGGCAACCCCCATAGACACCAGTTCTGCATAGGTATTCGACTCCACCACCTGTCTTCGATCCAGGGCAAGGATGATGTCGGCGGCATGTCGGAAACGGTCAAGCCAGTCATGCTCTGTCCAGGAATCCATGGAACTGGTTGGTTCAACCAATATTACCAAGGAAGCTTGCCGGAAGAAGACCCGGGCCAATGCGATTCCCTGCCTCAATTCGGCGCCCCCCAACCACTTGCCCAGCAGCGTTTCAATGCCTTCGGGCGCGCGCTCGATGGGTTCCATGGCTCCCGCGTGGAGGCCGGCTTGCCAAACCCGGACCTGATTCGAAAGACCGCGGAGATCGCCAAAGGCGATATTCTCCCTGACCGATGCGTGATTTAGAATGACTGCGTCATGGTCAGACCGTTGAATGCTGTTGTTCTTTGTTGTCTTTGGGTCCGCTGACAGTTACAAATCATCTACAGTTGGTTCCGCCCTACTGAATATCCAGATGATATTTTGAAGAGGCCAGGGAGACGACTGCGGCTTTTGGGCCTTTCTGAAAGGCAGAATCATCTTGATTGCTTTCGATGTCTATCTCTGTGGCTGGCGCGTGCAATCGGAGATTCCGCTGCCGGAGTTGCTGCCATGGACCACACCGCAACATCCTGTGGATGTTCGCATCCGGTTAGGCCGCGTACCGCCGCTTGCGGATATTGTGGAATCTCAGCGCCGCCTTACCGTGGATAAAACCGGAGTTTGCCGCCTGGAAATTCCCGGCATCTGTACCTTTACCGTGAGCGATGGCCGCGAGGTTGTTGTCGATCCCGAGGTTCCGCTCGACTCCCTCGATCTGCGTAATTATCTCTTCGGCACCGGTCTCGGCCTGCTCTGCCATCAGCGCGGAGTTTTCCCGTTGCATGGCTCGTGCCTCCGTTTCGGAGACAACGCCATCGTCTTTTCCGGCAACTCCGGCGCCGGCAAATCCACGCTCGCAGCGGCGCTCGCACAACGCGGCCACACGCTGCTTTCCGACGATGTTTGTGCCCTCAGCGATATGGAAGGCGGTTGGTTCGTGCGTCCGGCCTTCCCGCGTGTCAAGCTTCAGCCTGCTTCACTGAAAGCCATATTCGGGGAATCTCCCGATCATCCGCCCATCCGTTTGCAAGGCAAGCATCACTTTCGCTTTGAGCCTGTCAGTTCTTTCGATCCAAACCCCGTGCCGCTGGCTGCCATCTACTTTCTCGAGAAGGCAGAGCAAGGACAAACAGAGTCCATCGTCGAGGTAAGTGGAATAGAGAAGCTGGCACTGATAAACAGCCAGGTATTCCGGCCCAGGATGGGCCGCGCTCTTGGCCGGCAATCGTTCCTTCGCGGCACGGCTCTACGGCTTGCGGGTGCGGTCGCGGTGCGCCGGTTTTGCCGCAGTTTCGATCTCTCCCGTATCGACGCAACCGTGGCACTGCTAGAGCAGAAACATGGTGCTCCGTCATCGCTCAAAGCGCCTTAGCGCTGGACGGCTTTATCTTCTGCCGCTAGAATCAGATCGTCCATCCACCGTCCACTCATAGTCCGAGTTGAGCCGTCTAACGGAGATTGCCATATGTCCCAGGCGCGGAAAAACGTAAATCTGGATGACACCATTACATGGAGCGGCAAACAGCTCGCCTCTGAAATCGACGGCGAAGTTGTGCTGATGAACATTGACCGGGGGCATTACTACAGCCTCGACGATATCGGCAGCGAAATCTGGCGTGCTATTGAACAGCCTGTCCTGGTCCGCGCGCTCTGCCGCTCTTGTGTCGAGAAATACCACGCTGACAGTGAGACCGTTTCCGCCGATGTCCTCGCATTGCTGGATAAGATGCTCGAGCAGGAATTGATCACGGTTGTCAGCGCATGACCCACGCCGGCCTCACCGTATGGTTCACGGGAGTCAGCGCCGCCGGCAAGGTTGCCTTTGCGCTTCGGGCAATCCAGCAGCGTGCAAGGGTTGCGGAGTAAGTATGGCGCTCGCCGTTCCTCAGCAGGACTATTTCTTCCACGGCTGCCGTCTGCGCTCTGCCATTCCACTGGCATCCCTGGCGCCCTGGCCTGCGTCCGCGCCGGAATCCGCATCCGTCGTCACGCTGACTGCCGGCGAAGCGCCGCATGGCCTCGACGATCCGATTTGGTCCAGCCCCTTCATTCAAATTGCCCGCGACAAATCCGTCCTTGTCAACATTGCCGCCGTCGCGCGCTTTTATCTTCCCAATGGACGCGACATCGTCGTCCAGCCCGCGCCAGGCGCGCAGACCTACGAGATTGAATCCATCTTCCTCACAACGGTCGCAGGCCTTCTGCTGCATCAGCGCTCCACGCTTCCTCTTCAGGCAAGCTGCATCGCTCTCGATGGCCGCGCCATTGCCATCAGCGGCCCCGCCGGATACGGGAAATCCGCCCTCGCCGCGGCGCTTGTCCAGCGCGGAGCCGCTTTGCTCGCAGACGATCTCTGCGTCCTTGACCTGTCTCAGCCGACGCCGCATGTGGCTTCCGGTTCGGCCCATTGCCGGATCTGGCCGGACGTGATGGAACACCTCGGAATCACAAAGGAGCAGCGTCTGCCAACCCGGCTCAATCACGGGAAGCACGCTGTCGCGTTGCCCGCCTGCCCACCCGGCGGATATCCTCTCACCCATCTGGTGCGCATTGCCATGTTCACCACCAGTGTCACGCCTGAACTTGTACCGCTACATGGCCCCGGTTCCGTTTTGCCGGCGCGGCGCCTTGTCTTTCAGCGCGACATCGGTCATCTTCTCGGCAACGCGTCGATCGAATTCCGCGCATTGACCGCTCTGGCGAGTCGCGTTCGCATCTTCTCCCTACGTCGCACGCAGCCGCTGCAACATCTCGATCCATGCGTCGATCTAATCCTCAACGCGGCCTCAGGTGAAGCATGAATACGCCTGCTGAAAACACCGCTCAGTTCGTCTGGCTGGCCTCGTACCCCAAGTCAGGCAACACCTGGCTCCGCATCCTGCTGAACAGCCTGCGCCACGGCGGCGAACCCGTGAACATTAACGAAGAGAAAACCGCCTCAATTCTCAGCCGCACAGAGTTCGAGGAGCATTTCGGCGTCAAATCCAGCGACCTCACCCAGGCTGAGATCGACGCTGTCCGGCCGGAACTGCATCGCGCACTTGCCCGCGCTTCACAGGAGCCGCTCATCTTCCGCAAGGTACACGATCGCTGCTGGTCCAACGCTGCCGGCGAGCGCGTCTTTCCGCCCGAAGTCAGCCGCGGCGCCATCTATATCGCCCGCGACCCGCGCGACGTCGCCGTTTCCGCAGCGCATCATTACCATCTGGGTATGGAAGAAAGCGTCCTCCGGTTAGGCGCTGCCGCACGTGTCATTGCCAGTGGCACCGGAAGGCTCGAGACGCAATTCTCTCAACCTCTGGGGACATGGAGCGAACACGTCACCAGTTGGCTCGATGATGCCGCCATGCCCGTGCTGCTGGTCCGCTACGAGGACATGCTGACCGATTCTGCCCGTGAACTGGCGCGTGTTATAGATTTTCTGGGACTCTCGAATGAATTCACTTCTGAAACCATTGCGAAAGCCGCTGACGCACACACTTTCACCGCCCTGCGCGCTCAGGAAGAGGAACGCGGATTCCGTGAGAAACCGCCGGATGCCGAGCGATTCTTCCGCCGGGCGCGGGCCGGTGAAGGCCGGGAGGTGCTGACTCCGGCCCAACTCCAAAAGATTGAATCCGGCCACGGCGCTGTGATGGCCCGGCTGGGCTATCTTTAGGTGTTTCTTCTTGACAGGTTGAAGGTTCTCCGCGAAAATGAATCGATTAACCTCTGTACAATCTGTTCAATTTACAGGGAGAACACCGATATGCAGGAAAATCCTCTGAATGTGCAGGACCAGCAATCCAGCGAACCAGCCTCCGCGCCCCAGTGGCATGCCCCCGTACTCACATGTTTCGATGCGGACAGCGCCGAGAACGGCAATATCACCGCTAATGACGGCATTACTAGCGGAAGCTGATCGAGCGGACATCGTATATTTGCAGGCAATTCTGACCGCCCGCCGGCCTCGGCCAGTTTTCCCGTAATAAGGCCTCGTAGTGAATCGCTCCCGCTTCCATTTATAGTTTGATGCAATATGCCAATCATCGGAGCCTTGCCGGCAGCCAGCCCAACAGCTATTGAGCGCGGTCTCGAAGCTCTCAAATATTCCTCTGAATTCGCGTCACGAAGCCTCGTGCGACCTCCTATTGCTCTCGGCCTCTGCGAGGGTGCGGCCCTGGCCACTTTCGCGGAATCAATCCTTCTCCTCGATGGCAGGATCGATAATCATAAGGAGTTGCTGCTCAGTTTGGACATGCAGCATCTCGCCCCCGCCGAAATCCTTCTTCACGCTTATCACAGATGGGGTGACGATTTCGCCAATCGCCTCGTCGGCGACTTTAGTTTCGCGCTTTGGGACGGCCGCCGCAGCCACCTCCTGCTGGGCCGAGACGTAGCGGGCCGCCGCCCTCTCTTCTACTGGCACCGCGGCGACGAGTTTCACTTTGCCTCCGAGCCTCGCGCTCTATTGGCCTCCACAGGCATTCCCATGCGGGTAGAGGAAGAAAAACTGGCCGAGTGGCTGGTGACGGTCCGCGAGCGCAGCAACAGAACCTTCTTCAAGAGTATTTTTGTGGTCCCCTCAGGCCACACTCTTGTTTTCGAACGCGGCCGCGTCACCTTGTGCGATTTCTGGCAGCCGGAAAAGCTGCCCCTCCTACGGTTCTCCGGCCCGCGCCGCCGTGCCGAGCAGGAATATGCCGAAGGCCTTCGCGCCGTCCTCAATCAGGCCATACGCGACCGCCTGTCTGAATACCAGGACTGCGCCGGTTCTCACCTGAGTGGTGGTCTCGATAGTTCCTCCGTATCCGCGCTTGCTGCCGCTCAGCTTGCATCTGGCGGGCGCGCCCTCACCAGCTTCACAGCCGTCTCTGTTGTGCCGATCAACATGTCCATTCTGCCCGGCACTTACAACGATGAGGGCCCCTACGCCGCTGCCGTGGCCTCCATGTATCCCAATATCCGTCACGTCCTCATTCCCAACAATGCCTCCCTCCTCTTTCCCGTGATGGACACCATGGCAGCCGCCCTGTCCCATCCGGTCTTTAACCCCGGTAACTCGATCTGGATGCAGGCTATTCTGCATGAGGCGAAAGCGCGGGGTCTGCGCATGATCATGACAGGGGAAATGGGGAACATGACCATCAGTTGGAAGGGAGATTACGCCGTCTCCGGTCTCATCTGTCAAGGACGCTGGATTGCGGCTCTCGGCCTTGCCAGTCAGATACAACGTCATGGGCGGAGTTTTTCATCAATTTTCAAACAGAGCCTGGCGCAGCTTCTTCCTCCTTCGCTCTTCAAACTAGCTTTGAGGGTGCGGGGCAAATCCCCAAGGGTCTCCGGCTACTACACGGGGCTGCGCACAGGCTTTGCCGAGCAATTTGGCATCTCACGACAGGAAAAGTTCCTCAAATTCCGGATCACCGATGGCAGGCAAGCCAGGATTCTCGGCGTACGGCGCGGGGACCATGGCATGCACGTCTCTTCCATCCGGCGCGTCTGCGGGATTGAATACAACGACCCCACCTCGGACAAACGGGTCATGGAGTTCTGTTTCTCTGTCCCCGAAGAGTTCTATTGCATGGGCGGCGATACGCGGTCACTCATCCGCGCGGCAATGGCCGGGCTGCTTCCCGATTTGGTTTTGAACGAACGCCGGGGCGGCCTGCAGTCGGCAGATTTTATCTACCATCTGGCCGCGGAGAAAAATGAGATTGCGGCGGAATTAGAACGCATGCGTCAAAGCGATCTGATTTCACGGGCAATGGATCTGCCATCCTTGCAGCAGCTCGTCGATGATTGGCCCGCCGACCCCTCCGGAATAGAAAACAGTCCAGACTATGGCATTCGTCTTTCTCGCGCTGTCTCTTTCGGCCGCTTTGTCCGGCGAATTGAAGACGGTACACTCTTTAATCCGGCGCCACGATGAGTGCCGAGGCCTCATCCTTCTGGTGGACACGTCACCATCGCGGGAGAGTCTATCTCTTGCACTCAATCTGAATGCCTACTCGGCTCATGTCATTTCGCTGGCTGCTCAACTTTGAATGAATTGCCGTCATTCCACGGACGGACTTTGTGTGACCCCTTCAAAGATCGCGAGCACCGTGAATCTGTCCTGTGTCGCTCCGCCCACCACCGTGTTGCCATTTGCCATCACCCAGACATGCGCTTCCAGGCCTTTGTCATCACTCTTCGCCACTCCATAATGCAGCTCTGCCGGGATGCCCGCCCGGCACAGCATCTGCTGCGCCGCGATGCCCTGATGAAAGCAAACCGCCTTCCACGGAACGCGTTTTGCCGCCGCCCGCACCGCCCAGCGAACGCGTTTCATCATCTCATTCCTCTCGGCATCTTTCATTTCCCGCTTGCGCACACTAGGCCGCATCATTCTTCTGTAGAACCGTCCCGGAAGCACATTGATCGCCAGCCAGGCCAGCAACAACCAGCCCATTGCCTGCACTGCCGGCAACAAGTCGCCTCTGCGCGCTATTAATTTACGAATGAATGATCTCCGCCGCATGGGCCGCTTCATCCCCTTGTCTCTGTTGGCAGTTCAAGCCGGACTTTCCTTTGCTCTAGCCTTCTGGCCCCCCGCCTGGTGATGCGAACAGCAGGCGCCTGAAGTGTTGCTCCTGGGGTTGATTGAGTGTTTCATATCCCATGCTAGACTTGACGAAATGAAATCCCTACTTTGCCAGGGCAGCATGGGAACCAGGCGCGATCGGCGCCCGCACGATCGGTTAGCTTCACTGTGTCGAGCGGTTATGTCCCTTGGCCTCTTTATTCTTGTGCCGGCGCTCACGGCATCCGCCTATGCGCAACTGCCGCAGGATCTCAACAGCCTCGAGAGTTCCGGCCAAGCGCAGGATGAAGCTGTGCAGCAACAGACTCAAACCGGCCTAGGACAATACCAGAGCCCACTGAATCTGGGTCCGCAAACCGGCGCCCTACCCTCCGGGCAATTCCTGGATTTTTCAAATCCTTCCAATTATTCCGACCTGGGGCCGTATCTCCGCCAACCTGGGGCTCAAAACCGCACGCAGCCGGCAATGCCGCTTCGCCCGGAGCCGCTCACTGAATACCAGCAGTTTGTTGCTTCTACGACCGGCCAGATCCTCCCTATCTTCGGAGCCAGTCTGTTTAACGCGGTGCCGTCGACGTTTGCGCCGCTCGACATGACTCCGGTTCCGTCCGATTATGTAATCGGGCCGGGTGACGAGTTGCGCATTCGCGTCTGGGGACAGATTAACTTCCAGGCCAATGTACGCGTCGATCGCCTGGGAGAAGCGTTTCTTCCCCAGGTTGGTTCCGTGCATGTGGCAGGCATACGGTTTTCTGATCTCGATGCCCATCTGCGCGCCGCGATCGGGCGCGTTTACCACAACTACAACCTCACTGCGGACCTTGGTCAGATTCGCTCGATCCAGGTCTATGTCGCAGGGCAAGCGAGGCGGCCCGGACTCTACACAGTGAGTTCGCTAAGCTCGCTGGTCGATGCGCTGTTCGCCAGCGGCGGACCCTCTCTGCAAGGCTCCACACGGCACATTCTGCTGCGCCGCGGCAGTGCGGTTGTCGCGGAGCTGGATCTCTATGAATTGCTCATCCACGGTGACAAGTCGAAGGATGCAAAGCTCCAGTCAGGTGACGTGATTTTCATTCCCGCGGTTGGTCCCCAGGCGGCCATTACCGGAAGCGTGCGTAACTCCGCAATCTTCGAACTCAAGGCGAATGAGTCGCTGGCCGACCTCGTAGCCGACGCCGGAGGCATTTCTTCGGTCGCCTCCAGTGCTCGTGTCTCGATCGAACGCATTGAAGATCGCCTTGACCGGCACGTCATGGAGGTTGCCTACGATGCCAGAGGTATGGAAACACCCCTGGCCGATGGCGACATTGTGCGGGTTTATTCCATTCTTCCCAGATACCGCAAGAGTGTTACCTTGCGCGGCAACACCGCCAACCCAGGGCGATTTGCCTGGCATCCCGGCATGCGCGTAAGCGATCTGATACCCGACAGGGAAGCGCTGATTACAAGAAATTACTGGTGGAAGCGTGCTCAACTGGGATTGCCCGCCTTAGAGTTTGAACCCGTATCGGGCCTTGCCGATATGCGCCAGCCGCCAGAGAGCCAGCCTGTCCCGTTAAAGCTCCCCGCCTCAGGCGATATGAACTCCGCGGGCCGGTTCGGATTACAGCAGAATCGGAACCCGCGGCAGAATGGAAACCAGAACCAGAACCAGAGCCAGAGCCAGGACCAGAGTCTGAACCAGGACCAGGGCCCCAACCAGGACCAGGGCCAGGAGCAAAGTCTCAGCACGGGACAGAATCGATTCCCGGGGTCGGCGCAGCGGACCGAGATTCGAGCCCTCGCTCCGGAAATCGATTGGGATTACGCGGTCATCGAGCGGCTTGACCCCGACACTCTCAAGTCCACGTTGATCCAATTCGATTTAGGCAAGGTGGTGCAACAACACGACGCCACACAAGACCTTGAATTGCAGGCCGGAGACGTGGTTTCAATCTTCTCCGAGGCAGATATTCGCCTTCCCATCGCGCAGGAGACAAAGCTCGTCATGCTGGACGGTGAATTCACACATGCCGGGATGTACACCGCACAGCCCGGCGAGACACTGCGCCATCTGGTCGAACGCGTCGGCGGGTTTACCCCCAGCGCATACCTCTATGCTTCGGTATTTACACGGGAGTCTACCCGCGTGATGCAACAGGCCAGGATTGATGAATACGTGCAGACCCTGGGCATAAGAATCGCACGCAGCAGCCTGGCCGTTGCGTCGTCGCAGGCAAGCTCGACTCAGGACCTCGCCAGCGATGCCGCCGCACAGAACAGCGAGCGAGATCTTCTTGAAAGCTTGCGTCGAATCCGCGCCACGGGCCGCATCGTTTTCAATCTGACCCCAAAGAGCACAGGCGCCGACAACCTTCCCGATGTCGCCCTCGAGGATGGAGACCGCTTTTTTGTCCCCTCCATCCCGGCGGTTGTGAACGTTATCGGTTCGGTCAATGACCAGAACTCCTTCCTGTTTGCGCCGGGGAACGAAATTGGCGACTACCTGAAGAATGCCGGCGGGGCCAACCGGGATGCCGATCGGCGCCGTGAGTTCGTCATTCGCGCCAACGGGCAGGTTGTGAGCCTTCAGTTAAGCAACGGTCTCTGGGGTAACCAGTTCAACGAGGTTGCCGTGTATCCTGGCGATACGATCGTGGTTCCGGAGAAAACCTTCAAGATTTCCACCTTGCGTGGCGTCCTGGACTGGTCGCAAATGTTCTCGCAATTTGCTCTGGGCGCCGCAGCGATCAGCATAATCAAATGACGGGCGCTGGAACGACCGCCTCGCAGATGCCGGCAGCGATCGGGCCAAACTCCAATGCGATAGGAACCGATGAAGACCGAAAGTTTGCTACCGGAACTGAACGAGGCGGGGCCTTCCCCCTCAACGCCCGCCCCTGCCGGCGCCTTCATGTTGGGCAATCAACCTTCTCTGCTTGATTTCCTCATTGTGCTGGCCGAGCGAAAGCAGATCGTCGTGGGAACAACTGCGATCTTCGCGATCCTGTCGATCGCGATTGCATTCCTGCAGCCCACGCGCTACACCGCCACGGTGACCCTTCTGCCTCCGCAGCAGAACACCTCAATGAGCGCCGCGCTCGCGTCGCAGTTGGGCAACCTCGGCAGCATGTCGACTCTGGCGGCCGGGGGCCTCGGGCTCAGGAACCAGAACGAGGTCTTCGTTGGAATGCTCAGGAGCCGGAGTGTCGAGGATGCCATGGTGCAGCATTTCCAACTGATGCGGGAGTACCGCAAACGGTATCCCTCCGATGCACGCAAGGCCTTCGAGAGGCGGGCGTCGGTCGACGGCGGCAACAAGGACTCCCTCATCCACATCTCTGTCGAGGATCGCGACCCGCAACGCGCTGCTGAATTAGCCAACGGCTACGTTGACCAATTCCGGAACCTCTCCCAGCACCTCGCCATCACTGAAGCCTCCCAGCGCAGGCTCTTCTTCGAGCAGGAACTTGCCCTGGCGCAGAACAACCTTGCCAATGCCGAAGAGACATTGAGGCAGACCGAGGAAACTACAGGCGTGATCCAGCTAGACAACCAGGCGCGCGCATTGATTGATTCGAGCGCGTCTCTCCGTGCGCAAATTGCCGCGCGGGAAGTCCAAATACAGGGAATGCGGACCTACGCAACCGGGGAAAACGCCCAGTTGGTGCAGGCACAGCGGGAATTGGAGAGCATGCGCGCCCAGTTGGCCAAGCTGGGCGGATCGGAAGAGAATGCCGGCGGCGAAATGATCGTTCCCAAGGGCCGTGTACCCCAGGCCGGACTCGAATACGTGCGCAAGCTGCGCGACGTCAAGTACAACGAGAACATCTTCGGCATTCTCGCCCGTCAGTTTGAGGCCGCCAAGCTTGACGAAGCCAAGCAGGGCGCTCTCATCCAGGTTGTCGATCCAGCCATTCCACCCGACAAGCGATCTTCTCCCAAGCGCCGGCTGATTGTCCTGGTAGCCACTGCGTTTGGATTCATTCTGGGCATCGTGTTTGCGCTTTTCCAGGCCGCGTTCCTTCGCCTTAAGGACGATCCGGAGGCGACCGCCAAGCTCCACCGGTTTCGCCAGGCTCTCTCCCTCAGGGGATGAGCCCCGTGCGGCCATCTGCTCCCCGGCGGCAAGTGATCCATACGCCAGGAACCTGCATGGAGTACTTTCCTAAGGACGCGGCTTACGCCGCTTCCGCCCCCACCCTCGGCTTCATGATGGCGTTGAAACTGTCGCCGCGGTCCAGCCAATTTCCCAACCGGGCGATTGCAGTAAGTGGATTTCTGAACAGGCCCGCTCCGCTGACGTACCAGCGATGATGCAGCGATCGACGGTATATCCGGGTGTCGAATCCATTGCGGTCCCCGAACCTTCGAAAACTCTCCGGGGTGAAGTGCCAGAAATGCTCCTTCGGTTGCCAGCCGTACCAACCCCAGGGGAACACGCTTGGAAGAAGACCATCGAATGATGCCTGAGAAACCAGGATCGAACCCTGCTGGCTCAACATCTTCCGCGCGCTCCTTATCATCCCAGCGGGATCCTCCAGATGCTCCAGAACCGAGGAGAGCACGACCAGATCGAACCTCTCATTTCGGTCAAGTTGAGAAACATCGGCACAGGTCACCTTGAGCCCGCGAGACTGGCACCATTCCACCATCGCGGTATTGGCCTCCACGCCGAACGCGTCAAAGCCGAGCAGGGCTGCCTGCTCCACCAAGAATCCACCTCCGCAACCAATGTCCATAAGGCGCCCTGATCGAATGGGGGCATCGGCAAGCAGTTCGCGGCCAAAAACGCGATAGTCCTCGATGCGGTCCTGGAAATTCGGAACTGAGTCGCCCCCGGAATTGTAATGATCGAAGAAGGTCGCGGGAGCCGGAATGGTTCGTCCAAACCCACAGCTTGAGCACTTCTCGATTCGCGCCGACAGGCCAAAGACAGTCTTCGGAAGTAACGTAACCAGTTGCCATTCGGATCCCCCACAGCAAATGCATTTCATGTCATCGCTCTCCGAAACGACCTTTAAGTGTTGTGGAATAACCGGTGGACAGCAATCATCGTGAGACGACCGCAATTGCGATCGCTGACAGAAGGCCATGCCGATTCCACTTGAATTACGTCATTTCATGGCTGCCTTCCTGGCGTCCAGGCGCTCGCTCTCATAAAGCTTGGCGTCCACAAGAAACCGGTACCAGAACCCCTGAAGAAAATGGAAGATCAGCCCCTCTCGTCCATCTAGAAAACCCAGAAGCAGAAAGTACCTCACGAACCAGTAGGCAAATGCACGAAAAAACCTGGGCGCCTTCGCATAAATCCTTTCCTTTCCCCAGCGCTTTCTTCTGGCCTGTGCTGGGAGATTGGAATGCGACTGCGCCTCGGACTTCGCGCTCCTCTCCAGGTCGAGCACTTCGCGGGAAGAGTACAGGTTGTGTTTCTCGGTCCAGAGATCGATACCTTTGCGATTGTTATCGACAAAGTCGAAGTCGAATTTCACTGTCTCGCCTTCGCCGACAACAATGTGTTCATCCATCCACCGCTCTTCGCATCGTCCCGCGCCGCGGCGAAAGAGCCTGATATGCCAAACCGGGTACATGCCCCCATGACGAATCCAGCGCCCGAGGAAGCAATAGCGGCGCTTGAGAAGAACCCCGGCGACATCTTCACCTAGGCGGGATAACTTCTCTGCAATCTCCGCCCGCAGCTCAGCAGTTAGAAACTCGTCCGCGTCGAGACGAAAGATCCAGGGGGCCATGGTGGGAACGTGATCGAGCGCCCAATTGAACTGGGAGGCATAGTTGTGAAAGGGATGCTCAAGAACTGTAGCTCCGTAAAGCTTCGCGATTGCCAGAGAGCGGTCCGTGCTGCCGGAGTCGATGACATAGATCTCCGCATTGAGACTTCGCAGCGATTCCAGGCAGGCTACAAGGTTGAGTTCTTCATTCCGAACCATAATGATGAAGGCGATGGAGGGCGTTGCTGTGAAACTCATGTCCGCCTCCATAACCGGGGAGTTCGCAAATCCCGCGATGCGAGCAGAATAAGAATCCAAAGTGGGACGCCAACATTGCTAAGGTAAATAAGGCCCATGGAAAAGCCCTCCAAAAGGACGACAAACGCGAGATAGCGGCGAAGTAAAGAGTTCTCCTGGAATATCAAAGCAATTACGGCGATTAAGACGAGACTTGTGACAATAATGCCCCAAGTAATCGTCATCCTGAGCCACATCGCATGATACTCGAAGGCATAAACACCTGAAAGGCCAAGCTTATCGGTCTGAGAGAACCAAAGGTCCCCTAGTCCCCTGGGGACGGATGAGGACAACGGGAGCTGCGTGCCTACACCGTAGCCCCAGATAAGTCCGGAGGGCGAGGCAGTAAACAGTTGCAGAGCGGATGTCCACATAAGATAGCGATCGATCCGATCCACGGTCAGTTCCAGGCCCCGAATCAGGAATGAAAACACCGAAACGACCGCCGCCGCGCCGAACGCCAGGAGCTTGGCGGATCTTGGTACACGGCGGCTGACAAGAACAATCAGTAGGGCCACGACGACCCCTGTCCGGGAAAATGTGGCCAGGATGCCGGCAAACAATAGAAGGGCATAAAATCGTGGAGTCTCCTCATCTGCCATGGCGACGCAAAGCGATAGCACAATCAGGCAGGCATCGTAGTTAATTTCTCCGGAACCGATTGGCCTGGTCCAGGTTTGGTAGACAACGGAGCTGATGACAAACTCTGCCGCGATGAGCGCGCTGAGACACAGTCCAGCCTGAACAAACGCGCGTTTGGAGGGAAAGCCGAAGACCAGGACCCAAAGCCATGCCACCACGATATAGAGAATGGGCTTCATCTCCATCGCATAGGTGACGCTGGAAAAGCTCTTTCCCAGCATGGGCAAAACGGACAGGACGAAAACAATCGGGGCCGCGATCAGCACCTCGCGAGGCAGAATGGGAAAAAGCAGCGGCTGATTAGGCCGGAGAAGAGAGTGGACGATTGCCATTATGGATAGCAGCAGCCACGCAATATCGATCCAGGAACGAAAAGTCTCTCTTCCCATGGCGCGCGTACTCATGTCCACAAGTGGAAAGGCTATGTACGCCAGCACCAGGGGGATGGCCGGCAATGACAAAAGGCTTTGCCTGCCCTTATCCAAGTTCTTTCCCCCGAATTGACTTCAGCCAGAACCACCCCGCACAAACAGTCGTGACCGCCTGACCGGATACAAGTCCCACGAAGACAGCTCCCGCGCCCAACGGTTTCACCAACATCGCTGTAAGTGCCAGTGTGAGCAACATGCCCCCGCCGGCTGCAATGGCAGTATAGTAGGTGCGTTCGATCGTCTTGAAATGAACGATCAGAAAACCGAAAAGCACGCCTGTCGCGACGCATGCAAATTGCCCCAGTATCCAGGCCGACGGGACTTCAAAACGAGAGCCCAGAAGCAATCTCACCAGCGGCCGGGCCCAGACCCACAGGCCTAGCCCCAGCGGCAGACACACCAGCATGAAGCCGATCGCGTATTGCCGCAGCAATCTCGTCAACGCTCCGATCCCGCCCGAACGGTACACCTGGGCAGCTTCGATGCTGAGGAATACCTGCATGCCCATGGCCAGAACATTCAATGGCGCAACTACATTCATTGCGGCTCGAACATTTCCCACCGCCGCGGGAGACAACCAGGCCGCCACGGCATACAAAGCCCCATAGGCGCCGAACCATTGAAATAAATTGGCAAGCGCCAGAGACCCGCCAAAGGAAAAGTGCGCCCCTGGAGCGATTCTGATAGCTGCTTTGGAGAATCGGATCTGGCCCAGTAGCGCGAAGAAGAACAGGCAGCCTGCGGCCCAGGTCGCGGCCAACGTCCAGAAGACAGCTCCCATGCTGGCTTGTTTATGCAAAAGTAATCGGCTGAGCCCGGCAATCTGCAACCCATATGTGGTCAAGTCGCAGAGCAGAGCAGCGACCGGCCTTGCAGTTGCCTGGAGCATTCTCCGAATGAACTCCTGCATCTGGTAAAGGAAACATGCGCAGGCTAGCGGCAAAATTGTCTGGTTGATCTCCGGCGAAAACAGGCCGGCCCCTACTCCAAGCTCATAGCTCAGGATGAGCAGAAATATCAATGAGATGGCGAGAGACGACTGCAGTACGAAGACGCCTCCAAAGTACCTGGACCTCTTTATCCCGAGGTACTTTGAACTCAGAGTCAACATCGGCGCCACGACAAAAGATTGCTGGACGACATTAAGAAACAGGGCTACGGACCATACCAGGGTGAAAATGCCGAATCCGGTGGGTCCCAGAAACCTTCCCACCAAGATGGTGACGCCGAAGTTCGAAAAGCTGACCATGCCTTGATCGATGGTGGTCGCTGCGAATGCTAGAACTCCCTGGCGCCTGCGCCCAGCCCCCCGCTCCCATGGTTCCGGGAACTCTGCCGGCAAGTTTCCGGAGACGAACTCGGAAATGTTGCTCTCGCGCGGAGCCGCGGCCTCACTGCCTTGTTCAATCAACTGATGCCTTTCGTTACAACACCTGGCTCGATCCGCTGGTCCGCTGTAGAGTTGTAAGCTCTGTCCGCAGGCACGCGGTATCTGCCGCTGGCAGGTATTTTCCAAATCGTACCACCTTGCCAGCCGATCTGGTGGCCGCGGTAGCTGACTAAGCCGTGCCGCGTTCTCTCCGGGTGTTCAGGCGCATTCGATGATTGAATGCGGACATTGGATCGTCTATAGTGAGTGCAAAGCTCTATGACATCCGAGTGTTGTTTGATGGGAGGAAGACGTTCGGTTTCAATGTCGAAAGGTGCGAGGGCCTTCGCGCATATTTCTTTCTCATGTCAATGGATCGGGAGCGATCTCTACCATTGCCGGCCATGGGGGCTCCAATGAGAATCCTGATCCTGAATCAGGCTTTCTATCCGGATTGCGTAGCTACGGCACAGTACGGATCGGAGTTGGGTCAGGCCCTGGCCGCTGCGGGCCACGATGTCTTCGCGCTGGCCAGTGACCGCGGGTATGACGATCCAGAAAAGAGGTTTCCCGCCAGCGAGCTTTGGCAAGGAATCAGAATAGTGAGGATCCCGTCGCTGGGGTTGGGGAAGGCAAGCAAGCTACGCCGGGCGATTGACTTTGCCTGGTTCATGATGGTTTGCTGTGTTCGCCTGGTAATCCTCCCTAAGTTTGACATCGTCGTAGTTCTCACTAGCCCGCCCATCATCTCCTATCTTGCGGCTTGGGTGAAGCGCCTCAAAGGGAGCAAACTCGTCTACTGGACCATGGACCTCAATCCGGACGAGGCCATCGCGGCGGGTTGGCTCGATGAAGGGTCTCTCATTGCCAAGGGATTGATCGCTGCCCAATCATTTAGCATTCGCATGTCCGATCGGATCGTCGTCCTTGACCGGTTCATGAAAGCGAGAGTCCAGCGACATGCGCATGGCTCGTCCATCTCTGTCATCCCACCCTGGCCCCTCGATTCCGTCGTCCTCGATCACGAGGGCAGAGAAACATTTCGCGCAAGCCATGGCATGGACGGGAAGTTTGTCATCATGTACTCCGGAAATCACAGCCCATGCCATCCCCTCGACGTCATCCTCGAGGCAGCCGTGGCGCTGCGCGATGAGGATGATCTTTTTTTTGCATTTGTTGGCGGCGGAAGCGAGCACAAAAGCGTGAAGACATTCGCATCGGACCACCACCTGAAGAATATCGTCGCCCTTCCCTATCAGCCAAAGCAGCAGCTCGCCTGCTCGTTAGGCGCCGCCGATTTACATGTGGTCGTCATGGGCGATCCTTTTGTCGGAATCGTCCATCCATGCAAAATCTATAACATTCTCGCGCTTGGCGCACCGTTCCTTTATGTAGGTCCGCATGAAAGTCATATTGTTGATTTGGCGATCCAACTCGGAAAAAGAGCAAATTGCGTCGCCGCAGTGCGCCATGGACACGTAGAGGCCGCCGTTGCTGCCATTCGCATGGCGCGCAACCATGCACAATATCTCCCACCCGTTTATAACGGCGCCCCCGGATCCATGGCGCTCAATGAGCTTGTCTCGGTAATTGAGTCGCTGCAAGTGCCCATTTCTGTAGGTGCGTTGTAAGAGTGTTCTTACCTGGTGCCGCTCTCCCGCTGCGTTTCACAGAATCCGATGCATGAGTGCGGCTTATCCTTGCTGGAATGGCGCTTTCTGCCTTCATCAGGCTGGCCCTCCGCACACAGTCGAGAATGCCCAACCAACTTTATCATGGAAGGAACACTTCGATTCTGGCTATAACTCAGGCTTTTTTGTTTCCCTTGTCTCTATCGGTCTTTCCAAAGCTCGTCAATCGTGGAGCGGTCCCAGCGCCGCAAGACACTCTTGGCGATCAGCTTCAAATCGGAGAGGAATGTCGCGCGCTCCATATATTCGGCGTCCAGGCGGCGCTTGGCTGGCAGCACCACCGCGTGATAAAAGCCGTTCAGGTCTTCATGGCGAAGGTGTGCAAAACAAGCTTCTTCTAGGGCAAAGGCGAAGGAGGCTGCGCCGGTGATTCCTGGCCGGCACCGCGGAGCGCAAATGGTGTGTTGCGGCAATAGGGGCCGCGGACCCACCAAGCTCATATGGCCTAATAGAACATTCAGAAGTTGCGGAAGCTCATCCAGCTTCCATCGCCGCAGGAATGGACCTATCGGAGTGAATTGCTGATTGATGACCGTGGTGACCTCATGACGAGCAATGCCCTTGGCAATCGTCATTGTCCTGAATTTCAAGATCGCGAATACACGACCGTGACGGCCGATCCGCTCTTGCAGGAACAGCACAGGGCCAGGCGACGTCGAACGCACCGTCAGCGCAATCGTTATAAGCACCGGAGCCAGCAAAAGCAATGCTGGAAAAACGCATAAACAGTCAAATAGACGCTTCGCGCCAGACCGAACCCACTCACTCAGCTGCTCCTCAGCTGGAGTTAGGCGGTGAAAAGACGCAGCTGCGGGAATTCCTGGCGCCTCGGGGTCCGAAATCTGAATGACTCCACCACTGCCAGGCCAAGTTGCCGATTGATAGTCGCTTCGGCTCTCCAACGTGAGATGAGAAAATCGCTTGGTGTTCACCATCGTCCTCACGAAATTCGCTCGCTCATGTGATCCAAGTCCCGATAACTTCTGCTGGATGCATTTTGGCGAGGCTGCAATCTATCGCGGCGTATGACGCTCGTATGGTCCCCGCCTTAAGAGAGAACCACTGGTGACGCCCACTTTAGGAGCAGTGCGCCGGCTAAAGAAAGCTTCTTGCCCTGGAATAATTGGAACGGTACCATACCCAGAAGAGGATGGCAAGCAGTGAAACATAAGAGATTCTCAATGGATCGTACTATTGTCAATCGAAGTTTGCTGATGCAGTAGGCCGCATATTGATCTGCCCCCGAAAAGCTCGGCCATTCAGAACTGGAGTTCTCTCGTAAGCTGAACGAGAGGACAGGATGAAGAAGAGCCGGTACACGGACGAGCAGATTATCCGGATTTTGAAGCAGCATGAGGCGGGGACCAAGACGGTAGATCTGTGCTGCGAGCAGGGGATCAGCACGGCGAGTTTCTGCGGCTCGAAGTCGAAGTCGAAGTACGGCGGCCTTGGACTGTCACACTGCGAGCGCGGCCAGCATGGCTGCGAGGTCATTGAGCCCAATCGCCGTTATCTCCGCGTCGATTGGGTATTGCCCGCTTCCTGATGGCGCTCTTCGTCTCGTCCTCGTCCGGTTCGGTGAAGACGGCTTCGACGACTCTGCTGACTGCATCGACGCGTTCGCTCCACCATGTTCTCGAATAGACATCCAGCGTGATGCTGCCTGAACTGCCGGCGTGCCCCATGTTGTCACGGGCAACCTCGAGGCGAGCGCCGTAGCACCGCATCCGGCTGGCGTGCACGGTTCGGAAGCTTCTGAAGTCAACAGTCTTCGACAGACCGAGCTTCTCAGCCACCGGTTTCAGGTGCCGGTTGAGCAGGTTAGCCGTGCTGGCGCGCCTCGCCGTGGATCGCGACTGGCAGGGACACGGCATGGGCCGAGCCCTGTTCCGCGACGCCGCACGACGCGTGGTCCAGGCAGCCGATGCCATTGGGATTCGTGGAATCGTTGTTCACTCCATTTCGGACGAAGCGAAGGACTTCTATGTCCAACTTGGCTTCGACCCGAGCCCGCGCGAACCAATGACGCTGATGGTGACTTTGGCAGACTTTTGGGCAGTTCCTTGACGAGCCAGCCAGGCACTGCCAGACTGTGAAGAACGAAATGACGAAGAAGCCAGCGAAGAAATCCCCCGCAAAGAAGAAGGCCGCGCCGGTCCCCGGCTTGGACGCGGCGATGCGCCAGATGGAGAAGCTGATGGCGAGCGGCGATCTGATCACACAGGACGACCTGAATGCCTTGCTTGCCTCGCTGCATGGTCCATCACGGGAACGATATTCGAATGACCTCGAACGCTATCGTCCAAAAGCTCTGGAACTACTGCAAAATCCTTCGCGATGACGGCCTGTCCTATCGGGACTACATCGAGCAGCTCACTTTCCTGCTCTTCCTCAAGATGGCCGACGAGCGCCAGAAGCTCTTCCCGGAGAGAACCATCCTCATCCCCTCGACTGGCAAAGTCTTGAACGGTTCGATGACGACGACCTGGACGCGCATTACCGGCACATCCCGGTCGAGCTGGGCAAGAAGCCCGGCATGCTGGGCACCATCTTCCGCAAAGCGCAGAACTACATCCGGGACCCTGCCAAGCTGAAGCGCCTGGTCACCGACCTCATCGGCCGCGAGACCTGGACCACGCTGGGCGTGGACGTGAAAGGCGACGCCTACGAAGGGTTGCTGGAAAAGAACGCTGCCAACGTGAGAGGCAGCGCGGGCCAGTACTCTACGCCGTGCGCTTTGATCCAGGCAATAGTCGACGTGATGCGTCCTGAGCCGGGCCGACTAATCCACGACCCGGCCTGCGGCACGGGCGGCTTTCTGCTGGCCGTGCGCGACGCCTTGAGCAGCAAGGGGCCGGTTGAGTTTGACATGGTGATGACCGATCCGCCGTTCGGCAAGAAGGCCGGTATCACGGTGATTAACGAGGACGGCGAGGAGCAGCGCTAAACGCTGACGATTGTCCGCTAGGGAAGGGACAGCTCGTCCTGCATGACCGCGGCCGTGGCGCTTGGTATGCGCTGCCATGGTATCGCCCTACGGAATCGTCAGAGTGCCGTTCTTGAACGCGAGGCTGTAGTTGGCGCTTGGCACAAGCGTACCTTGAGTGATCTTGATTGGGTAGGTCCCAGCCTTCGACCCTTTCTTTGCAGTTGTCGTCTCCAATGGGTCGCCCTTGAGCACGGTCGGCGTTTCGCCGTTAGCGTACCCCGTCACGGTGTAGGTCGGATTGGGCAGTGGTTGGTTGTAGGCAACCGAGGCGTTGTTCGCCGCAACCGTCAGCACCGCCTTGGTTACCACAAGTTCCGCCGGTATCAGCTTGAGAGTGTAGTTGGCGGCCGTCAGGCTGCCTGTTGCAACCGTGATCGGGTAGCTTCCCACCGCTGAGCCAGCCTTCGCGGTACTGGTTGGCGCGGGGGTCCCTTTCGTTGCCGTCGCTGCCGCCTCCCCGTTGACGAACCCACTGAACATGAAGGTGAGAGCGGGAAGCGCCGCGCCATACACTTTGCTCTGATTGTTCGCCGTGATCGTCAGCGTAACCTTGCTCACGTTTGCGATTGCCGCGGAAGAGACGCCGGCTGCATAGTCAAGGTCTCCCGCATACGACGCCGTGACACTGTCCTTGCCCGCGGTCAGCTTCTTCGTGACCAGAGTCGCGATGCCGCTGCCGTTCAGCGTGCTGGTACCCAGCGAGACGGCGCCATTGAGGAAGGTCACCGTACCGGTGGGTTTGGCGCCGATGCCAGACAGCGTCGCCGTCAGAGTCACCGAACCGCCATACGGGATCGAAGCAATGGACGATGCCAACTTCACTGTTGGTGTGGCCTTGTTGACAGTCACATTCACCGGCGACGATGTGGCCGCGGCGTACCTGGCATCGCCCTGATAGGAGGCTGTGATGCTGTCCTTGCCGCCCGGCAGATTGCTGGTAGTCAGCGTGGCCACTCCGCTTGCGTTCAGCGTACCTGTGCCCAACGAAGCAGTGCCGCTGAGGAAGTTCACCGCGCCGGTCGGCCGCGTGCCGGTCGCAGAGACGGTTGCCGTCAAAGTCACCACGCCGCCATACTTGATCGTGGTAGCAGAGGAGGTCAGCCCGGCGGTGGGAATTGGCTTCGGTGTGATGGTCACGGTGACGGCCGAAGACTGGGCCAACGTATAGTTCGTGTCTCCCGCATAGGTGGCCGTGATGCTGTCCCTGCCGGCAGGTATCGTGCTGGTCACCAGCGTCGCCACTCCGCCAGCACTCACGGTGCTGCTGCCCAATGAAACTCCGTCCTTGAGGAAGCTCACCGTGCCAGTTGGTTGAACGCCGACGCCGGACAAGGTCGCCGTCAAGGTCACTGCTGTTCCGGCCAACGCCGAACTGGCAGAGGACGCCAGCTTCACAGTGGGTGCAACCCGGTTGACGGTCACGACGGCCGCTGGCGAGGTGGTCTGCCCGTAGTTGATGTCTCCCCGGTAGGCCGCTGTGATCGAGTCCTCGCCGCCCGGAAGCTTGCTTGCGGTGTACCTCGCCACTCCACTCGCATTCAGCGCCGCGGTGCCCAGTTGCGTGACGCCGTTCAGGAAGGCAACGGTTCCGGTGGGCTTGGCGGTTCCGCTGCTCGTCAAGGTAGCCGTCAGCGTCACCGAGGCGCCGTAGCTGATTGGAGTGGCAGAGGGCGCGACCTTGACCGTCGGCTGAGGCTTGTAGGCGACGGTCACAGTCACCGGGGTCGATGTGGTCGCGGCATAGAAGCTGTCGCCGGAATAGTGTGCCGTAACGCTGTCCGCGCCGGCCGGAAGGGTGCTGGTGGTGAAGATCGCCTGGCCAAGACTGTTCAACGTCGTCGAACCCAAAACAGCCGTACCCATGTAGAAGGTTGTCGTGCCGGTGGGAGCGGGCTTGGTCGCCATCGGACGCGCCGCAGCGCCATTCTTGAACTTCGGCGGTGCCGTGCTTCCGAGAACCTTGGCCGTGAACGTCACCGGCGTGCCGGAGCTCACGCTGTAGCTCGAGACGGCGATCGTCATGCCGGGAGGAAGCAGCTTCGCGGTCAAGCCAACTGTGCCCGAGGTGCTCGGAGAGTAGTTGGTGTCTCCGCCGTAGCTGGCGTCTACCAGGTGCGTGCCTGCGCCAACAGGCGAGATGCCGGCGGCGGTTGCAGTAGCTACCTGGTCTTGCGCGAGCAGCACTGTCACCGTGTTACTCTCTGCGTTCGCTACGGCGAGGTCCGCGGCACCATCCCCATTGAAGTCTGCTGCTGCAACACCGATGGGGGCGTTACCCGTGGACGGGTTTGCTTTAGTTTCAAATGTTCCATCCCCGTTGCCCAGCAGTATCGTCACGCTGTGATTCCCGCTGTTTGTCACGGCCAGATCCGGGATGCCGTCTCCGTTGAAATCCGCAATGGCTAGGCCCCTCACATTGGGGCCTGTGCTGGTATTCCCTGAAGGCGTGAAAGTTCCGTCTCCCTTACCCAGCAGCACCGTCACACCACCGTCGTAGTAGGCTACGGCCAAGTCCAGGATGCCGTCGCCGTTGAAGTCACCGGTTGCGATGGATTCGGGCTCCCCGCCAGTCACCGGACTGGTCGCTGTGGGCGTGAACGTCCCGCCCCCATTGCCAAGCAGCACTGTAATGTTGTTGCTTGCGGCATTCGCCACCGCCAGGTCCAGGATGCCATCTCCATTGAAGTCCCCTACCGCGATGGATTGGGGACTCCTTCCCGTAGTCGGCCTCGCGGCTGTTGCCGTAAAGGTGCCGTCCCCGTTGCCGAGCAGGATGGTAACCGTGTTGCTCCCAAAGTTCGCTACAGCCAGATCCGGGATGCCGTCTCCGTTGAAGTCTCCTACCGCAATGGAATCGGAAGGCCCTCCCGCTCCAGGACTGGCGGAAGCCGTAAAGGTGCCGTCCCCCTTGCCAAGCAGCACCGTAAGGTTGTTGCTAGAGCCATTCGCCACCGCCAGGTCCGGGACGCCGTCCCCATTGAAGTCGCCCACCGCGATGGCGTCCGGACCATCCCCCGTCACAATGGGGCTGGCTGTGGGCGTGAAGTTGCCCGTACCATCGCCCAGCAGCACCGTTACCGTATTAGCGTGGAAATTTAAAACGGCCAGGTCCAGGATGCCGTCGCCGGTGAAGTCGCCTACTGCGACGGATTGGGGCTCGCTGCCTGCCGCCGGATTCGACGAATTCAGGAAGCTAAGCCCCGCCGTGCCCGCGCCCAGCAGTGCGTTGGCAAGCAACGAATTTCCGTTGCTGGCATCGAGGAACGACACCGTCCCTGTGGGCGATGCAACTCCCGCGCCAGCCACCGTCGCCGTCAGCGTGTAATTCCCCACCGTGCCGCTTTGCGAGATTGTGGTGGTCGAGGGAAGAGTCCCGGTCACCGTGAGCGAGGCCACAGCGGAAGCACTGGTGGAGCTGAGTGCACTCCCACCTGTGATCCCCGCGAAGACCGCCTTGTAGCTGTGGCTCCCCACCGCTGGTCGCAACGTGATCGCCGCCGTTCCGGCGCTGGTCAACTGCGCCGTGCCCACCCGATGAATGTCTGTGCAGTGAGCCGCCGTTGCGTCACAGAAGTTCACTGTACCGGTCGTGACCGGGACCCCGCCTGCCTGTACGGTTGCCGCCAAACTCACGGCGCTGCCCCAATTGACCGTTGTGGCGGGATTGCCTGCCTGGGTAAGGTCCAGGGTAGTGGTTGTCGGCGCCTGGCCGCTCAGCCCGATGGTGCCCGACGCGCTGGAGCCGTAGTTGCCGTCTCCGCCATAGGTCGCCGCCACGATGTGTGCGCCCGCGCCTGCCGGCGCAATACCGCTCACTGTCGCTGTTGCCGCCGCCGAGCTTGCCGTCAGCAGCACCGTCATCGCCGAGTCGTAGTAGTTGGCCACCGCCAGGTCCGGACACCCGTCGCCGTTGAAGTCGCCCACGGCAACCGCCACCGGATACTGGCCCGTCTGCGGGGTCGCTGCCATCGCCGTGAAGCCGCCCTTGCCATCGCCCAGCAGCACCGTCAGCGTGTTGTCGTCGTAGTTGGCCGTCACCAGGTCCGGGATGCCATCGCCGTTGAAATCCCCAAGTGCAATCGAGTACGGGCCATTGCCTGTCGCCGGGCTCGTTGCCGCAGCGGTAAACGTGCCATTGCCGTTGCCCAGCAGCACCGTGACATCCTCGCCCTTGAAGTTGGCTACCGCCAGATCGGTCTTGCCGTCGCCGTTGAAGTCGCCGGCCATGATCGAGTAAGGATCGATGCCGGTCGCCGGGCTGGCCGAGGCGGCTGTAAAGCTTCCATCCCCCTTGCCCAGCAGCACGGTCACTGAGCCTGCCGAACCTTTGCCGTCTGTTTGACAATTAGGATCGCTGCCGCAGCCATTGGCCACGGCCAGGTCCGCAATCCCGTCCCCATTAAAGTCCCCGGTCGCAATCGACTGAGGCTCCCACCCTGTCGCGGGTTTTCCCGCTTGGGCCGTGAAGTTGCCCTTGCCATTGCCCAGCAGCACGGTCACTGTGTTGTCCGCGTAGTTGGTCACTGCCAGATCGAGCTTGCCGTCCCCGTTGAAGTCCCCCACCGCGATGGCGTCCGGCCTGTTCCCCGTCACAATGGGGCTGGCTGTCGGCGTAAAGTTGCCCTTCCCGTCGCCAAGCAAGATTCCAACGGAGCTTCCACCATAGTTGGCAACAGCGAGGTCCAGAATGCCGTCGCCGTTGAAATCCCCGGCCACCACGAAAATGGGATTGTCGCTGGTCGGCGGACTGTTCACCGTCTGCGTGAAGTTGCCCGTCCCGTCACCCAGGAAGACACTGATCGTGTTGGTGTTGAAGTTGGCCACGGCAAAATCGAGAATGCCGTCGCCGTTGAAGTCGCCCACGGCAACCGAAGTGGCCCCGTCACCGTCAGGCGGATTCGAAGCGGTAACGAAGTTCAGCGCCGAACTCCCCGCTCCCAGCGCCGCCGTGCCCAGCAGCGCATTTCCATTCGATGCATCGAGGAACGATACCTGACCCGTGGGCCAGAGCGGACCAATGCCGCCCACCGTCGCCGTCAACGTGTAGTTACCCACCGTTCCGCTCTCGGCAATCGCGGTCGCCGTCGGGTAAAGCCCCGTCACCGTCAACGCCGATGCGGCAGAGGCGCTCATGCCGAAAGTGTTGGTTCCCACAAACACAGCCTTGTAGCTGTGGCTGCCAATCCCCGGGATGAACTTGATCGCTGCCGTTCCGGCGGCTGTCAGTTGCGCAGTTCCCAGCAGATGGATATCCGTGCAGTGCGCCGCTGTCGCGTCGCAGAAGTTCACCGTCCCCGCCGTCACCGGCGCTCCGGCCGACTGCACCGTGGCTATCAGCGACACCGCGTTGCCTGAGGCAATCGTGGTCACCGGATTTCCCGCCGACGCCACCGTAAGCGCGGTGGTGGTGGCCGGGACAATCCTCTCCGTCAACGCCAGCGAGGTCACCGGGTTGTAGTTCGTGTCGCCCCCATAGCTGGCCGTGATGGAGTGTGCGCCCAGCGCCAGCGCACTGGTCGTGTACGTCGCTACGCCGGGGCCGTTCCGCCTGCCCGTGCCCAGTTGCGTCGCGCCATCCAGGAAAGTCACCGTGCCCGTGGGTACAACGCCGGCGCCGGCCAGCGTGGCCGTAAACGTGACAGACGTCCCATACGGGACTGTGCCGGCTGATGCAGTCAGCGTGGCCACAGGAGTTGCTGGATTCACGGTCAGGCTATAGGCCGGGGAGGTTGCCGCGATGTAGTTGCTGTCGCCTGAGTACCATGCCGTGATGGAGCGCAAACCTGTAGCAAGCCCACTGATCCTATAGACAGCTACACCGCTCCTGAGCGTGCCCGCGCCGAGAAGGCGGCTTCCGTTGTAGAACATCAGGGCCCCGGTAGGCGTGAGTCCACTTCCGGAGACCGTTGCCGTCAGCGTCGCCGATGCGCCGTAGATCACCGGGTCCGGCGATGCCGCCACACTTACCCTCGGCGTACCTTGCGCGGCGGTCAGGGCGGTCGCGCCGGATGTGCTGGGCTTGTAGTTGCTGTCGCCCGAATAGCTGGCTACAACCTGGTGCGTACCCGTGGCTACCGGTACCGTGATTCCTGTTGCCGTTGCGGTTGCGCTCTGGGTTATCGTTTGCAGGATGGTGACCGTGCCGTCATACTGGTTCGCCACAGCCAGGTCCGGGATGCCATCTCCGTTGAAGTCTCCTTCCACAATGGAACTGGGCTGGGACCCCGTTGCAGGGCTGGCGGAAGCAGCCGCAAACGTGCCGTCCCCGTTGCCGAGCAGGATCGTGACCGAGCCCGCCGGAAAACCGTCGCCGTAGCTCTGGCAAGTGGCGGCGTTGCCGCATCGATTCGCCACGGCCAGATCCGGGACGCCGTCCCCGTTGAAGTCTCCTGCCACAATGGATTCGGGACGGTATCCCATTGCAGGGCTGGCGGAAGCAGCCGTAAACGTCCCGTTTCCGTTGCCAAGAAGAATCGTCACCGTGCCGACGGATGCGCACCTGGAGTCGTTGCCGCATTCGTTCGCCACAGCCAGATCCGGGATGCCGTCCCCGTTGAAGTCTCCTACCGCAATGGACTGGGGATAGATTCCCGTTGCAGGACTGGCGGAAGCAGCCGTAAACGTGCCGTCCCCGTTGCCAAGAAGAATCGTCACCGTGCCGACGGATCCGCACCTGGAGTCGTTGCCGCATTCGTTCGCCACAGCCAGATCCGGGATGCCGTCCCCGTTGAAATCTCCTACCGCAATGGAATAGGGCCAGACTCCCGTTGCAGGACTGGCGGAAGCAGCCGTAAACGTTCCGTCCCCGTTGCCGAGCAGGATGGTGACCGTCCTGCTGCCCGTGTTCGCTACAGCCAGGTCCGGGATGCCGTCCCCGTTGAAGTCTCCTACCGCAATGGAATAGGGTGCGTGGCCTGTTGCAGGACTGGCGGAAGCAGCCGTAAACGTTCCGTCCCCGTTGCCGAGCAGGATGGTGACCGTGTTGCTGCCGAAGTTCGCCACAGCCAGGTCCGGGATGCCGTCCCCGTTGAAGTCTCCTAAGGCAATGGACTCGGGCGCGGATCCCGTTGCGGGGCTGGCGGAAGCAGCCGTAAACGTGCCATCCCCGTTGCCGAGCAGGATCGTGACCGTGTTGCTGTCCAAGTTCGCCACAGCCAGATCCGGGATGCCGTCCCCATTGAAGTCTCCCACCGCAATGGACATGGGGAGGACTCCCGTTGCAGGACTGGCGGAGTTGAGAAATTGCAATCCCACTGCTCCTGTACCCAGCGTTGCCGTGCCTAAAAGAGAATCTCCGCTGCTGGCGTCAAGAAACGAGACCGTCCCCGTGGGCGCGGCGCCGCCATTGCCGCGTACCGTCGCCCTCAGCGTGTAAAGCCCAGCACTGCCACTCTGCGCAACCGTGGTTACCGTGGGAGGAAGCCCAGTCACAGTCAGCGCCGCCGCGCCCGATGTGCTGCCCGCGCCGTCGTTTGTCCCAACAAAGACGGCCTCGTAGCTATGGCTCCCAATCCCCGGCCTGAACTTGAATACAGCGGTCCCGGCCTTCGTCAGTTGCGCCGTCCCCAGCAGATGGATTTCCTCGCAGTACTTGGCCGTCGCGTCGCAGAAGTTCACCTGCCCCACCGTGACCGGCGTAGCCCCGGCCATCACCGTCGCGGTGAGCGTGACCACGCTGCCCGAGGCGACCGTCGTCACCGGAGCGCCTGCCGAAGTAATTGCCAGCGTGGTCGTTGTTGCCGCCTGCGCCCCGGCCACTGCCGGAACGGCAGTCAGCATCAACCCGCCGATCAGCGCCAGAAAGAAGCCTTTCAGGCGGCCGCTTCGGCTTTTTACCCCAGATTTCTGGCCAAGCAAAGCTCTCCGTTTCCGCGGAGCGGCAACACCAAGTAAATCTCTAAACGACGGGAACAACACAGGATAGCGTCCCCGCGGGGACAACGGGGAATCTGCACCGCACGCGACACAAGGCATGGAAGCTTCCTCTCTGCTGAAAGCCGGGAAAAACGTAAACCAGGGCCCAACAGGCTTACGCTACCGTTCCGCATCAATCCAGGTAGCTGGTCAATCATTTTACGCCGTCCGAGTGACAACTTCAGGCGAACTTGGAGACCTGCGTCAGGTGTCCTTGGGACCAGGATTTTGTGGCAGTAACTCAGTGGCACAGAACACATGCCGCTCAGCGCCGCGGGAACTTGAACACTTGGGGACGATTGCCCAGATCGTAGCCCTGCCCGCGGTGCGCACTGCTCAAAGATGAGTTTTGGTGAAGTTACGAATTGCCGTGTCGATCTCGCCATTCCCGACTCATCGGAATCCGAGTTCCGAAAGCAGGCAGTCGGTTTGGCGGGTCACAACGCTCACCTTTCCGCACGGTCTTTTGAGCGGATCCCCCCATTGATTTGGTTGGCTTTGCAGGGCTGGTCTGGGAGCCCCTTTTCACACAGGATGAAAAGGGGTCCAGTCAGGCAGTTTTGTCGAGGAGTTGCGGCGGGCGCTCACTGAGTACCCGGCGGACCGTGGCCGTCGAAATGCGGTGCCCTTTGACGATCTGACGCAGCCTTTGCCCCTGTTTGCGGTCGCGTTGGATTGCGGTATTGTCCAGTACCAGCCGGATGCGGCCGATGTGCTGGCCTTCCAGCCGTGCACGCCGCATGGCACTCCCTTCACGACCTGGATCGCACACAAGAGGTCAAGTCTATTCACCAACTTGGCGTCAGTCTCCGGCAACCATGCCTTCAGGCGCTTCAGAAACACGCATCTTCGGAACCGCGCCGGGTGTCCAGAGGGCCTTGCGAAATTCTGGATGGGGCACGCGGACGAGAGCATGTGCGACCTCTACGAGAAGATCAAGGAGGACCTGGAGTTCAGAAGGGGGCGGGCTGAAAAGTGCGGCTTCGGTTTCAAACTGCCTTCAGTTATACCGAGAGTACCGAAAATCGATGAAAACCCGCCGATTCAAAAACTGCATAAGTAGTTAATTCTAAGTGAGATAGAATGGTCGGGGAGAGAGGATTTGAACCTCCGACCCCCTGGTCCCGAACCAGGTGCTCTACCAGGCTGAGCCACTCCCCGAACATGGGTAACTGGAGCACAACGTCGGGGCGCGGCCTGGCGCATTTTGCCCCTTCAATGCACTCCAACCAGTGTAGCAGAATGCCGGCGCTTGCGGTCCAGCTCCCCGGACCGCAGGAGCCGGCATTCACACTGAGCGCTCCGCCCCTACTTCTTCTCTGGTTCGGCCGGCGCAGCCGCGCCGGGGAAGATGCCCTCGATCGGCGCGCGGCGCTTCTCTTCCTGGTCGGGCTGGGGCAGCGGTTTGCGCGGCAGCATCTGGTCGCGCTGCGCCGCGTTGTACACAAAAATGGCTTCCACCGTGGCAATCTGCTTCAAATCGGCCGGCTGAAGACGCTCATACACATCCTCGTTCGAGTGATGTGTCCGGCTCTCGTAATCGAGCATGTCCTGGATGAATTGGAACCCCGGAACGCCGACCGCATCAAAGCTCAGATGATCCGTTCCGCCCGTGTTGCGGTTGGTAATCGTGGTTACGCCCAGGTCTTTCAACGGCGCAATCCACTGCTCAAAGATCGGCGCAATGGCGGCGTTGCCCTGGGTGTAGATGCCGCGAATTTTTCCCGAGCCGTTGTCCACGTTGAAGTAGCCGGAGACGAGCTTTTGCTCCGGTTTCACTTCCAGCGGCCCCACGGCGCGGCGCATGAACTCGGGCAGTGCTGCCTGGTCTGGCGCAGTGGAAAGCTTGGCTGAACCGAAGTGTTCTGTGCAGTAGCCCTTGGAGCCGAAGATGCCTTGCTCCTCGCCGGTCCACAGAGCGATGCGAATGGTGCGGCGCGGCTTGACGTCGAGCGCTTTGAGAATGCGGACGGCCTCCATGGCGACAATGGTGCCGGCGCCATTGTCGGTTGCTCCCGTGCCGGCGATCCAGCTGTCCAGGTGGCCGCCCAGCATGACGACCTGTTCTTTCAATTTGGGATCGGTGCCCGGAATCTCGGCCACGGTGTTGAAGCCGTGCTCGTGC
>Ga0302320_10000897_pt1 | contig 71039 bp, 67 predicted proteins | sample Bog_T0_3_FD_202130 | JGI IMG/M metagenome (GOLD analysis project Ga0302320, IMG submission 202130) | Peat permafrost microbial communities from Stordalen Mire near Abisko, Sweden - Bog_T0_3 | ecosystem: Environmental > Terrestrial > Soil > Wetlands > Peat | place: Sweden: Abisko, Stordalen Mire... | reverse complement strand
TGGTGAAAAGCTTGTCGTAGAGACGAATTTCCGCGGTGATGGCGTGAGCGGCCGAGACCCAGTGCATGGTGGACTTGACCTTGCGGCCGTCGGGCGAGTTGCCGCCGCGACTGGCCGGATCGTAGGTGCAGTGGGCTTCGACGATGTTGCCGGCCTCGTCTTTGACAACGCTTTGGGCGGTGATGAAATAGGCGTTGCGCAGGCGGACTTCCTTGCCTGGAGAAAGACGGTAGTACTTGGGTGGAGGAATTTCGCGGAAGTCATCGTGCTCGATATAGATTTCGCCGGAAAAGGGCACCTGGCGCGTGCCGGCGGAAGGGTCTTCGGGGTTGTTGGCGACTTCGACGAACTCTTCCTGGCCGGCGGGATAGTTGTCGATGATCAGCTTGAGGGGGCGGAGGACGGCCATGGCGCGGGAGGCGCGGTGGTTGAGGTCGTCGCGCTGGAAGTGCTCGAGCATTTCAATATCCGTGCTACCGTTGGTGCGCGAGACGCCGGCAGCGGCTACGAAGGTTCGAATTGCTTCAGGCGTAAAGCCGCGGCGGCGGAGGCCGGAGAGGGTGGGCATGCGGGGATCGTCCCAACCGTTGACACGCTTCTCCTGCACGAGCTGGAGGAGCTTGCGCTTGCTGAGCATCGTGTAGGTGATGTTGAGGCGGTCGAATTCAATTTGCTCGGAAGGAAAGATGCCGAGTTGCTCGATATACCAGCGGTAGAGAGGCTGGTGATCGGCGAACTCGAGGGTGCACATGGAGTGGGTGACGCGCTCGAGGGAATCCGATTGGCCGTGGGCGTAGTCGTACATGGGGTAGATGCACCACTGGTCGCCGGTGCGCTGGTGAGTGGCGTGGAGGATGCGGTACATGACGGGGTCGCGCATATTGAGATTTGGTGATGCCATGTCGATTTTGGCGCGGAGGACGCGGGCGCCGTCGGGGAATTCGCCGGTCTTCATGCGGGTGAAGAGGTCGAGATTTTCCTCGATGGAGCGGTTGCGGTAGGGGCTGTCTGTTCCGGGCTCGGTGAGGGTGCCGCGGTGTTGACGGATTTGGTCGGCTGAGAGGTCGTCGACGTAGGCTTTGCCGGCCTTGATGAGCTGCAAGGCCCACTCGCAGAGCTGGCCGAAGTAGTCGGAGGCGTAGCAGAGGCGGTCCCACTCGAAACCGAGCCAGCGGACGTCTTTCTGGATGGAGTCGACGTACTCCTGCTCTTCTTTTTCAGGATTGGTGTCGTCGAAGCGGAGGTTGGTTTTGCCGCCGAACTGGCCGGCGAGGCCGAAATCGATGCAGATGGCCTTGGCGTGGCCGATGTGGAGATAGCCGTTGGGCTCGGGGGGAAAACGGGTCTGGATTTGGGCGTCGCCGTACTTTTTGGTGCGCACATCCTCGGCGATGATGTCGCGGAGGAAGTTTGAGGGGGTGTGAGCGTCTGGAATTGGAGCGGCTTGATTTTTAACGGCGGCGCTTTCCGGATTCGAGTTGGTCATGGCTTTCATTCATTATCCCACTGGCGGGCTGAGCTCAATAAGGGCGACGTGGAGGCTGTACAGCGGGGGGGGGGCCAGTTCTCGTTTTTGGAACCTGCGGCAGCACAACGCTTTTGCGAGCGATGAGCGAGCGTCTGCGACACAGCAGGCGCCTACGCCTCCCAGGGATTCACCAGCGACGAGGCAATCTCCTCGAAGTGCTTTACGTTCCGCGTTGCAAAGGTCGCGTGAGAGGCGAGCACGATTCCGGCGATCATGGTGTCGCGCACGTCAACGGGACGGCCTCGCCTACGACGATCGGCGCATAGCTCCGCTGCTCGCAAGGCCGATTCGGAATTGAAATCCAGTATCCTGCCTTGAAATGCGCTTTGAAGAAGTTGCTCGAATTTCACCTCAAGCGCGGCGCGCCTTTTCCCGGCGGACATTGCGAACAGGCCGGAACGAATCTCGAATATATTGATCGAGGTGGTCCAAACCGAAGAGCGCGATTGGAGGTCCAGCCAGTGTGCGACCTGCTGCTCAGGGGCAGGCCCCATGAATTCCGAGATCACGTTTGTGTCGAGCAGGATCATGGCTCAAAGTCCGGAATTTCCATGCGCATATCGCGAATTTCGGCAATTGGCTCGTCGAGATAGACACCACTGCCGCTGAACAGCGCCACCATCTCGCTTCCCAAACCGCCGGCCGGAGCAGTTTCTTCCCGCAACGCGTTGCGGAGAATGTCGCGAGCTTCCGCTTCCATGCTTTGGCCGTTGCGCTTGGCGCGACGCTGCAAGCGTGTCTTGAGCTGGTCTTCCAGGTTGCGAACCAAAAGCTGGGCCATTCTCGCCTCCATTGCTATCATGATATCAAATAGAACCACGAAAGGCAAAGGCAGGGACGCTGGCCCCACCGAAGTACGGGCTGGCATTGCTCAGGCGAGCGAATGCAGGCTGGCTTCGGCCTGGCGGATGCGGGCCAGACACACATCGCGGCCGAGGACGGCCATGGTTTCAAAGAGCGGGGGCGCGTTTTTGCGGCCGCAGATGGCGACGCGGATGGGCTGAAAGGCCTGCCCGGCCTTCAAACCAAGTTGCGAGGCTGCTGCTCGAAGAGCCTGGTCGAGCGAATCGTGATCGAAGTTGACGGTGGCGAGGAGTTCAAGAGCGTGCTGGAGGACGCGGCGGCCGAGAGCGGCGTCGCCCTTCTGCGGGATGAGCTCGGCGGGGTCGTAGGGCGGGAGCTGATCGACGAAGAAGAAATCGGCGGCGGAGACGGCGTCGCGCAGGAGCTTGATGCGTTCGCGGATGAGCGGGGTGACGGCTTCGACCTTTTGGGGCGTGGGATGAAAGCCCGCTTGCTCGAAAAACGGCGTAATGCAACGGCTCAGCTCTTCGACCGGCAGGGCGCGGATGTGCTCGGCGTTTAGCCAGACGGCTTTGGGATCAAATGGGGCTAAATCCGAAGAGCTCAAGGCTGTATCCGAAGAGCTCAAGGCTGTCTCGGAAAAATTAATGACGGCGTTGGCGCGGTTGACGCCCTCGAGGGTGAAAGCGGCGGTTAGCTCGTCGAGGGTCATGAATTCGCGGTCGTTCTTGGGCGACCAGCCGAGGAGGCAGAGGAAGTTGACGAAGGCCTGGGGCAGGAATCCGGCATCGCGGTAAGTGGTGACGCTGACGACGGGGCCGTGCTTGCGCTTGGAGAGTTTGGCGCCGTCGGGAGCGACGAGCAGGGGGAGATGGGCAAAGTGGGGTGGCGGCGCGCCGAGGGCCTCGAAGATGAGCAGGTGCTTGAAAGTGTTGGTGAGGTGATCCTGGCCGCGGATGATGTGGGTGATGCGTAGATCGGCGTCGTCGACGCAGGAGGCGAGATGATAGGTGGGCATGCCGCCCCACCCCAACGACGTGGACCTGTCGTTACCACCCCAAGAAGCAAAGGACGCTTCTCGGGGTCCCCGGTCGTTGGGGGCCCCGGTGTCTGAACGTAGAAGCGCGAAGTCTTCGACCTCGTCGGCGAGTTTGGACTGCTCGCCGTAGACGGCATCGGTAAAGCTCAGGGTGCGGTTCTGGCCGCGGGGGACGCGATAGCGGAGGGCAAAGGGTTCTCCGGCGGCGGCGCGGCGGTCGCTTTCCTCAAGGGAGAGTTCCCTCATGCCGGGGTTGAAGAGCCATGCGCCTTGCGCGGAGGACTGCTCGTCAGATTCGGAGTGGGCGGGGGTGAAGTCGCGATAGGCGAGGCCGCTCAAGAAGATGGCTTCCGCCTGGCGGCGGTGCAGAGCAAGGCGCTCGGACTGCTTGTATTCTTCGTCCCAGTCGAGACCCAGCCAGCGGAGGCCCTCGAAGATGGACTGGACGCTGGCCTCCGTGTTGCGCTCTACGTCGGTGTCGTCGAGGCGCAGCACGAGAGTTCCGCCGGTGTGGCGGGCATAGAGCCAATTGAAGATGAAGGTTCGAGCCCCGCCCACATGCAGGTAGCCGGTGGGCGAGGGAGCAAAACGGACGCGTGGAGTGTGAGCCTGGGAGGGAGTCGAATCGGGCATCGTGTAAGTTGCTGTCCTGATTTCGATGCTAGCATTCGCTCCCGCTGAGGGCGGTGTTGCCCGGCTCAGCCCTGGGGAGGATACGGCGGCTGGGGCTGCCAGCTTGGCTGCGGCGCCGGAACCACCTTCCACTGCGCAAAGGCCAGCACGTACACGAGCACGATGCCTCCCAGAGGAACGATATTGAGCAGCGAAAGCCAGGGAGAGAAGCCGGCTTTTTTGCAGATGAACCAGAAGGGGAGGATCACCAGGGCAAGGATAATGAGGATGAAGATGGGCATAATGGCCATCATGGCGACAACCATATGCTGGATCTGGGTCTGGTCGACCTGGTCCTGCGCGAGAAGGGTCAGCAAATGCATTGGGAACGCTCCTGAGTGGGATGAAAGCTTGGAGCCAAGGTACCGCCAAACGGGTTAATTCGCAATGGAAAAGCGCGACCTGCCACGGGCTTAGGTGCTTAAGAGGCTGATGGGCATGTGGGGTTGACCAACTTGACCAACTCGGCGATTTGAGCCAGAATTGAGTCAGGAGTCGAGCGATGGCTGCAAATCCCACACCGAAACCGGTGAAGAAGTCTGTCAAGCCTGTGCAGGTGAATCTATACGAGGCGAAGACGCAGCTATCGAGCCTGGTGGAGCGGGCCGCCAAGGGCGAGGAGATTGTGATTGCCAAGGCAGGCAAGCCGATGGCGAAGCTGGTTGCGCCTGCTCCGCAACCGGCGCTGCCGCGCAAGCCAGGCGGCAACTTCATGAAGATCACCTACATCGCAGACGATTTCGACGCTCCGCTGCCGGAAGACGTATTGCAGGATTTCGGATTGTAGGTGAATGAGACTCCTTCTCGACACGCATGTATTTCTTTGGTGGGACAGGAATGATTCCCGACTGCCGGCCGCCTTTCGCGATGCAATCGGTCTGCCGGAAAACGAAGTCTTTGTTAGCGCGGGCTCCGCATGGGAGATCGCAATCAAGAGGACATCGGGCAAGTTGGAGGCGGGAGCGTCCGCGGCGGCGACGATTCGGCGGCACGGCTTCATTTCTCTATCGGTCACGGTGGAACACGCGGAATGGGCGGGATCGCTTCCAATTCTGCATCGCGATCCGTTCGATCGCCTGCTCGTAGCCCAGGCGCAACTTGAGGGATTGGTTCTGGTCAGCGTGGATGAGCAGATTCTGCGTTACCAGGTGCCCCATTTGTAACTCGGAGAGAACGGCGCACGGATTCCCAGGTTTCAAAATCTAAACTTGGGGCATGCGGTGTGAAATGCCTGGCCTCGTCTTTCAGATCTCTGACACCTGACCCCTGACTTACGTAATGTCCTCGGTATCGTAGACGGGCGCGGGACGTTTTTTGGGGACGCCGTGGACTGAGGAGAGCAGGTCGTCGACCACGTCTTCAAGCTGGCGCTGGGTTTCAATCACGTCGCTTATGCTCTTCAGTTTTTCGGGTTCCTGGACGCGTTCGACCAGAGCGACGGCGTGGCACTGGGCCACGTGATCGAGGCCGAGGCCCTCGGGAGTCTTGGCTTTGATGCTGATCTGGTCAATGCCGATGCCCAGCAGGTCGGCGACGCGGGAGCGCATTTCGCCGGCGACGGGGACGATTTTGGGCGCGGCCAGGATCAGGGTTGTATCGACATTGCAGATGCGGTAGCCGGCGTGTTGCAGTTCCTCGAGAGCCAGGTTGAGGAAGATGGCTGAGTCGGCGTCTTTCCAGCGGGGATCGCCGGGCGGGAAGAAGCTGCCAATATCTCCGGCAGCGACAGCGCCGAGGAGGGCATCGGTGATGGCGTGCAGGAGCACATCGCCGTCAGAGTGACCGGCCAGGCCTTCGGGATGGTCCAGGGTTATACCGCCGATGCGCAGCGGCACTCCGGGCTTGAATGCGTGCGAATCCCAGCCAATTCCGATGCGTGTATCCATAGTTTCCTTGCCTGTCCCTTTTTGACCGTCATCTCCGGTTGAACCGAAGAGAGAAAAGCAACCGCAGATCCTTCAACTCCGCTGCGCTCCGCTCAGGATGACAGCAGTTATGCTTGAATCAGCCGCTTAGCGGAGCCGCTGGCGGAGGTAGAACTCGGCCAGCTCCAGGTCGCCCGCCTGGGTAATCTTCAGATTAACCTGAGAGCCGTGCACCACGGCGACAGGGAAGCCGGCGCGCTCGACAACTGAAGCTTCGTCGGTGCCGACGAAGCCGTCAGCGGTGGATTCGGCGAAGGCGCGCTGCAGGAGTTCGAAGCGGAAGCCCTGCGGGGTCTGTGCCAGGACCACGAACTCGCGTGGAATGGTGGAGGTGATGAGCGCTCCGTGGGCGGTGCGCTCGACCTGCTTGATGGTGTCGACGGCGGGCAGGCCGACGATGGCAGCTCCGAACTGGACGACGGCGTCGATGGTGCGGTCGATGGTGGCGGCGTCGATCAGGGGGCGCACGGCATCGTGGACCAGGACGATGTCGTCGGGCTCGGCCGGGAGGACGGCGAGCGCGTTGGCGACCGACTCCTGGCGCTTGTCGCCGCCTTCGACGACTTGAACGCGGCCGGCAAAACCGTATTCGGCAATCTGCGCCTGGACGCGCTCGATTTCGGGCTTGCGGACGGCGACGTAGATGGCCGTGATGCGCTCGACGGAGGCGAAAGCGCGGAGCGAATGAACGAGGATGGGAACGCCATCGAGGGTGAGAAACTGCTTGGGTTGCGGCCCGGCCATCCGGGTACCGAGTCCGGCGGCGGGCAGAATCGCGAATACTTGCATAACTGGTGGAGTATACAACGAAGCGCGCACATGCGCGTACTTCATTGAGACGCCAATTCCCGATTGTGCCTGAGGTTGGAGCTGCCTGCGCGATCTTTGCCGGCAAGAGCGTGCGGCGTCCGCTTATCATCTTGGGATGCGCCGGACGAATGCTTCAATGCGGTCTGAGACGCTGCAGATGGACACGGCGCTTCTCAAGCCCGGCCTGCGGCTGGCTGTCGGTCTGTCGGGCGGCGCGGATTCCGTGGCGCTGCTGCGGGCTCTTGCGGAGCGGAGCGGGGAACTGGGGCTGGTGCTGCACGCGGCGCACCTGCATCACGGGTTGCGCGGGGCGGAGGCGGATGCGGATCTCGAGTTTGCTCGGGAGCTGGCGGCTGCCCTGAGCGTGACTTTTCACGAGGCGCGAGTGGACACCGCCGGCCAGGCGCGGGCCAATGCTGAATCCGGAAAGAGCGGCGAATCCATTGAGGAAGCGGCGCGTCGGCTGCGCTACGGCTGGTTCCGGCAGTTGATGGCCTCGGGCGAGGTGGACGCGGTGGGCACAGCTCACACGCTCGACGACCAGGCGGAGACGGTGCTGGGCAAGTTTCTGCGCGGGGCGTGGACCGAGGGTTTATCGGGAATTCATCCAAGACTTGAAGGCCCGGAGGGTGCGATTCTGCGTCCGCTGCTGGGGACGAGCCGCGCCGAGGTGGAGGCTTATCTGAAGAAAATCGGCCAGAGCTGGCGGGAAGACTCCTCGAACCGGCATCTGAGTTTCACGCGGAACCGGATCAGGCATGAGCTGCTGCCGTTGCTGGAGGGCTGGAACCCGCAACTCCGCAACCACCTGGCACAAATGGCTTGCCTGGCGCGCGACGAGGAGGCCTGGTGGGAGGCAGAGATGGCGCGGCTGGGGGCGCAGATGCTTCTCGAGGGGCGTCCTGTGAGAGGCGGCGGACGAGCGTGGGGCGACGGTTTGGCGCTGGAGTGTTCGAGGCTGGCCGCGCTGAAGCCGGCGGTGCAGCGCAGGCTTTTGCGGTATGCGGCGCAGCAACTGGGAGCGGAGCCCGATTTTGCGGCGACCGAATCTCTTCGGAAGCTGGCGCTGAACGGGCAGGCAGGGCAGAAGCTGGAACTGGCGCGGGGCCTCTGCGCGGAGAGGACCGTGCGCGAGCTGCGTCTTTCGCCGGGCTCGATGGCTATGGCAAAAACGGGCGCGCAGGCGGTTCCGGAATACAGGGTGGCGATCCCGGGGGAAATCATGGCGCCGGCATTCGGGCTTCGTCTGCGGATTGAGCTTCAGGAAGCGGCTGCGGCAAAGGCGTTGGCGGCAGCTGGCAGAGGGCGGGTTGCCACGCTGCGCAATTGGCGGCCGGGGGACCGGGTGAGGCTTCGCTACTCAAGCGGTCCGCGCAAAGTGAAAGAAGTGTTGGAACGTCTGCGGGTTACGGGAACCGAACGAGGGCTCTGGCCGGTGCTCGAACTGGAGGAGCGCATCGTATGGATGCGGGGAGTGGAGTTGGAGCCGGAGCCGGGCATGGCAGTTGTGGCTGACCTGGCGGCCGATGAGGGCGCGGCGTCTCCGGACAGATGAGATCCGGGCGAGGGTGACATCCCGGATTCCGCACCCGGGTTGGGCAGGAGGTAGCTCGAACTTTGGCCTCCCTGGGAGTACAATCGGGGATACTGCTCATCTTCGCGGTGAGCTATTTGTGTCGGCCGCCGGGCGGTTGCGCACTTTTTGGCACTTTCAAGAGGGGTCGGGCGTCTAATGTACTGACGCAGTCGGTAAAGAGGGCAAAGTCAGAAGCTTATCCCTCACCGGAAAAGAGGAATCCTGGTGAATTCGAGCGCTAAAACAATCATGTTCTGGGTCTTCATTTTCATCTGCCTCGTGCTGCTCTGGGGCGTGGTGGAGAAAGGCGCAAGCGGAGGCAAGGATACGGAGTACAGCTACTCCGATCTATTCGACAAGGTGCAGAGCGGGCAGGTGCTGGATGCGGCTATCCAGGGCAACGAACTGCACGGGCACCTGAAGACCTCGCCGAAGGACCAGTTCCACACCACAATTCCGGGCAACTATGAGGATCTTGAGAAGGCGCTTCTGGCCGCCAAGGTCAACTTATCCATCAAGGAAGTCTCCAGCAATCTGGGGTTACAGTTGCTGATCAACGCGGGTCCGTTCGTGCTGCTTATCGGCGTGTGGTTCTTCATGCTGCGTCAGATGCAGTCGGGGGGCAACAAGGCGCTGTCGTTTGGCAAGAGCCGGGCGCGGCTGCTCTCGATGCAGCAGAAGAAGATCACGTTCAAGGACGTGGCCGGCGTGGATGAGGCGAAGGAGGAGCTGAAGGAGATCATCGAATACCTGCGCGAGCCGCAGAAGTTCCAAAAGCTTGGCGGTCGGATTCCGAAGGGCGTGCTCCTGGTTGGCCCTCCGGGAACGGGCAAGACACTGCTGGCCCGTGCGGTGGCCGGGGAAGCAAACGTTCCGTTCTTCTCGATCTCCGGTTCAGACTTTGTGGAGATGTTTGTGGGCGTGGGCGCGAGCCGCGTTCGCGATCTATTTGAACAGGGCAAGAAGAACGCACCGTGCATCATCTTCATCGACGAGATTGACGCCGTAGGCCGTCACCGCGGCGCGGGACTGGGCGGCGGGCACGACGAGCGCGAGCAGACTCTGAACCAACTGCTGGTGGAGATGGACGGATTTGAATCGAACGATGGCGTGATTTTGGTGGCCGCTACCAACCGGCCGGACGTGCTCGATCCCGCGCTGCTGAGGCCGGGGCGCTTTGACCGCCGCGTGGTGGTGGGCTTGCCGGACGTGCGCGGCCGCGAAGAGATTCTTCGCGTTCACGTGAAGAAGGTTCCGGTTTCAGACGACACCAACCTGAACGTGCTGGCGCGTGGAACGCCGGGCTTCAGCGGGGCCGACCTGGCCAACATGGTGAACGAAGCCGCGCTGAGCGCCGCTCGCATGAATCGCAAGCAGGTTACGATGTACGACTTCGAGCTGGCCAAGGACAAGGTGCTGATGGGCGCCGAGCGGAAGTCGATGCTTCTGACCGACGAGGAGAAGCGGGTGACAGCGTATCACGAGGCCGGCCACGCGCTGGTGTCGTTCTTTCGCGAACACTCGGATCCCATCCACAAGGTGACCATTATTCCACGCGGCATGGCGTTGGGCGTGACGATCTTCCTGCCTGGCGACCGGCACAACTACACCCGGGAATATCTCGAGGCGCGTCTGGCCATGTCCTACGGCGGACGAGTTGCGGAGGAGATCTTCCTCAACCAGATGTCCACCGGTGCAGGCAGCGACATTGAAGTGGCCACGGATCTGGCGCGGCGCATGGTGTGCGAATATGGCATGAGCCGCCTGGGACCGTTGACCTTTGGGAAAAAAGAGGAGCAGATATTTCTGGGCCGGGAGATCGCGCAGCATCGCGACTTCAGCGAAGAGACGGCGCGGCAGATCGACCTGGAAGTGCGCCGGCTCATCGACGAGGCCTATCAGACCGCGCACACGATCGTCGAAGGAAACAAGGAGCCGATGCATCGCATCGCGGCGGCGCTGCTGGAACGGGAGACCATCGACGCCGAAGAAGTGAGGATGCTGATTGAAGGCAAGGAACTGCCTCCGCTGCGTTCGATTCTGGCTTCGCCGAGCGACACGGACGGCAGCCAGCAGCAGGTGCTCAAGCCGGAAACTCGCGGCGGTCCGGGATTCCAGGAGGGGTCGCCTTCGCCGGCGTAAAGACAGGGTTCAGGTTTCAGGGATCAGAGGGGCTGCTCGAAGGAGCGGCCCTTTTTGATGGTGCGCGCGAACTGATCCACTGCGCTTTCCTCAGAATGAACGCACTGAGCGCGGCGGGCTGGTCCGGCTTTTGTTTTCCCTTAACCCTGACCCCTGTATACTGGCTGCGCAGATGGAGCGCCGGCCGCTTGTGTAGACAAAAATGAGAGACGCGTTCGGCTTTTTTTGTTCTCATCCAAGTCATAGAGGAGCATTCCGCATGCGTGCCTTGCTGCGCCGTTTCTTTGTTTATTGCCTACCAATCTTTCTGCTGCCCGCCGTATTTGCCGGTCTTGCTCATGCCGCGCCGGTGCTGATGATCTCGATCGACGGGCTCAAGCCTGAATATGTAACGCAGGCCGACGCCAGAGGCATGAGGGTTCCTTACCTGCGTACGCTGGTCAGCGATGGAACGTATGCCGAGGGCGTGGTGGGCGTGTGGCCCACGGTTACCTATCCGAGTCACACCACGCTATTAACCGGCGTGTGGCCGGCAGAGCACGGCATTTATAACAATTTGGAATTCGATCCGGAGCAGCATTATTCGGGCGCGTGGAATTGGTACGCGGCGCAGATTCGCGTGCCGACACTCTGGCAGGCCGCGCACCAGGCCGGCCTGCACACGGCCAGCATTGGATGGCCGGTGAGCGCCGGCGCCACGGACGTGGACTGGCTGATCCCGGAATACTGGCGCAGCGCGGACCCTTCAGGAGCGCTGAATCCCGAGGATAGGCTGCTGATCGCGGCGCTCTCGCGGCCCGACACACTGCTGGGCGAGTTGGAGCCCGCGGCCGGCACCTACATGATGGGCAACGACACCAGCATAGGCGGGGACGAGATCAAGACCCGATATGCGCTGGAGATTTTGCGCACGCGCAAGCCGGCGTTCATGACCCTTCACCTGAGTTCGCTCGACGATGCACAGCACGCGCACGGCCCGTTCAGCGCTGAAGCCGATGCGGATCTGGAATCGATCGACGGCATGGTGGCGCGGCTCGGACAGCAGCTGTTTGCCAACGATCCATCGGCAGTGCTGGTGGTGGTTTCAGACCACGGGTTCATGAATATTACTCACCTGGTCAATTTGGCGATTCCGTTTATTCAGGCGGGGTTGATCGAAGTGACGGTGAACCCGGCCAGCAAGGCGGCGGTGTTCCATTCATGGAAGGCTGAACCGTGGATGGGGGGCGGAATGGCGGCGATCCAGTCGCATGATCCGGCCGACGGCAAGACCGCGGGCCAGGTGCGCGCGCTGCTGGACAAGCTGGCTGCCGATCCGGACAACGGCATAGCGGAGATTCTGGATCACGACGCAATGGTGAAGCGCGGAGGCTTTCCCGACGCGGCGTTTGTGGTGGTGCTCAAGCCCGGCTACTACACGGGGCCGGCAACCAGCGGCGAGCTGGTGACGGTGATTCCCGGCACGCGGGGTTCGCACGGTTTCTCGCCGGAGTATCCCGAGATGCGAGCTTCGTTCTTTGCGCTGGGCACGGGAATTGCCCATCATCGCGATCTTGGTGTGGTGGACATGCGCCAGATTGCGCCAACGGTGGCACGGATTCTGAATGTGCCGATGCCGACGGCGAAGGCCACACCGCTGAATGTGCGGCCGTAGGCTGCGGGGGCTGACAGGGAGACTTCGCGGGTTGGGCTCGTCTCAGAAAACTCGGTAGCTGATGCCGGCGCTGATGCCATAGGGCACGATGGTGGGGATTACGCGCCACTGCTGGTATTCGAAGTCGACGGCTCGCAGCGTTAACTTGCGTTTCAGCCGGTAATCCACGCCTCCACCATAGGCGAAGACGGAGGTTCGACCGGTGAGGAAGCTGCCGCTGCCCATTCCAAAGAGGAACTTGCCATAGGGCGTAAAGCCGTGGAAATTGCGAATGGGAATGCGCGGGCCGATGAGGTAGGTGTTTTGATCGATTCCGAGGTACTCGTTGTAGTGCAGCCAGCGCCCCTCGGCTTCAATCTGCACCCAGCGGGAGAATCTGACGTCAACGAACGCGCCAGGGCCATAGAGGCGGTCGGGGCCGGTCTGAGCGATGCCCTGGCCGGCGTAGTCGGGCTGAAAGGCGGAAGCAAGGCCGCCTGCCGAAATAGAAAGACCGCGCCTATAGGCTGCTGGGGCAACTTGAGCGCGAGCTGAGAGAGCCGCGGTAACAAAAATAATGCAAAAAAAAGCCAGGATCAATCTTTTCATGAGCACAAGCACATCCAGTTCCGGGAAAATAAGAGCGCCTTCTTTAGACTTTAGATCCGCAATCAGCCTGGAGGCCGGCAGCCGATGAGAAGAGAACTCCCGGTGTGCCGGCGGTCGGCTGGAGCAACCGATTACTGCGGGTTTTGAGCCGCGGCCGCGGGTTCCTGTCCCTGGGGCGGCGCGGGGGGGGCGCCGCCGGTGGGTTGAGTTGGAGGCGGCGGAGTTGCATCCGGCGCGGCGGCAGGCTGGTCACCGGGGGCAGGCGGCGCGGCGCCTGGTGCAGCGGCGGGAGCCGGAGGCTCGGCGGCTGCCACGTCGTAGCGCTGCAGCTTGTAGAAGACCGGCGTAACCTCGAACGGCATCTTGTCGCGGGCGTTCATGGGCGCATACCGCTTGGCATTGAGCATGAGCACCTTGTCGTCCCATGGATCGGTTTTGAGCCAGCTTCCCAGCGGCAGCGCGGCGGTCTGGGTAAGGTCATCCCAGTTGATCTTGGGAGCCATGTGCTCGAGATCTCCCATCCACGGCGTTCCGTCGGCCTTGAGCAGCGAATCTCCAAGCTTGGGGGTGTTCAGGGCCTTGAGAACCTTGCCTCTATCCATCAACTGCTCATAGTAGAGTCCGGCGTTTGGCAATTGGTCCTTGTACATCGAGGCCTCGAGGTACTCCATGGCCTTTTTGGCAGCGGTAGCGTCGTCGATGTCGGAATGGTACATGTCGATGCGCTGGAAGGTTGACTCGTCAGGGAAGAGCAGCCGGTCGTTAAAGGCGTAGCGGGTGTCGATATGGTGGCCGAGGGCGATGTGTGCCAGTTCCATGGAGATGACTGAGGCCCACGCCGGCTCGCTGGGCAGCGAGTCGATCAGCCCCTTGCTTAATAGAATGGTGTTGCCGACCGTGGTGGCTTCCACGGTATCGGTGAGCAGGATGCGGCAGTGAATCTGGTCGGTAAATGCCAGATTGTTGGGCACCACAAGGTTGATGACGATCTGGCCCAGTACCTTGTCTTCAAATCCTCCGGGCGTAAGGGGCGCCACCAGGCCAGCCTCGACCAGCCTGTCAATCACATTGTTCTCGGCCTGTGTGATCCACATGCGCGAGGCCTGCAGCGGGCCCACATCCTGCGAATCCTCACTCTTGTCCTGGGCGTCCTCAACTTTGATGCTCACGTTGTCGCTTTCGCGCGTGGGCAGCTTGAGGGAGTAGCCCCAGAAGTGTGTCTGCGCCTTCAGGCCGGTTGACTTCTCGCCCTCGATGCGCTGCGTCTCTTCAACGTAGATGGCTACCGGCAGCCAGATGCCCGGCTGGACGTTCATGCGCCAACTGTCGAAGTGGAAGTAATACTTCGACGAGTCTTCAGAAGCAGGCCCGGTGTAGGTGCCGTTGAAACGGACTACGTTGCCGTCCAGATCCTCAACCCAGATGCGGCCGTAGAACCGGCCCATGCCGGTGATCTTGGGATGCACGTCAAAGACCCAGGTACGGACGGAGCCCAGAAACTCGCGGCGCACAAAGCTGAATACATAGTGATTCTGGTCGAAGCTCGAGGGGTCGACGAACATCATCTGCATGAAACCGGTGGGCGAGTAGGTGAATTTCTCCAGTCCGAGCACCTTGGTGAGCCCAGTGATGGCCGCGAAAGAACCCTTGAAGAATTTATGGCCATTGTGCTTGGCCAGACTCCTGGGCTCGTAGCTCTTGTCGAAGAACCCCTTGCCGAAATCCACCCGGCTGAGCATGTACTGGTCATCCACCGGCACTTCGTAGAGCTTGACGTCGGGACGGGTGTCCTGAATGTAAGTTTCCACCAGAGGCGTGCGCAGCTGAATGTTCTTGATGAGCACCTTTTCGCGCGCAACGGCTCTCTGCACCAGTGCAGCCTGCTCGGGAGTGAGTTGGTGCGCCTGCTGGTACTTGGGCTGCTTTTTCGCGTACACGCAGGTCACACCCAGAATAAGGATCAGGAAGGTCAGGGGAATCTTCCGAAACGTCATGTCAAGCTCCTAGAGTGTTCTTCCCGGTCTTCCTCTGGCCGCTGCGCGGTTAGGGCATGCTGCTGAGCACAGACCTTGTTCTTTGCTGCTTTGTTGATGCTACGCCAATTGGAAGGTGATGACGATATTGGTTGTCAAATCCACCGGCCGGCCATCGCGCGTAGCGGGACGGAAATGAATCTGCTCGGCCACGCGGCGCGCTTCTTCGTCCAGGCCGTGGCCCAAGCTGTGCACCACGCCTTGGACGACCACCTGACCAGAGGCCCGGAACGTGACTCTCAAGACCACGTCGCCCTGAACTCTCAACTGTCTTGCCTCGCTGGTATATTGCACAGGCGGCTTGGAAAGCACCTCGAGGCTGGTTGAAACCGGCTCCACGACCGCTGCAGGCATGACGGCAGCAACTGTGGTGGTGGGAATGCCGGCTGAAGCCACCTTGCCATAAGTCGTTTTGGTCCCGGCTCCGGTTGCGCCGGGAATGCCGGCGGATGCTACCTTGCCGACCGTCCCGGCATTAGAGCCGAACTTGGTGCCATTGCCAATGCCGGTCGAGCCCACCACGCCATGGGGCGCGACGGCCGGGCCCTGCATGCCGCCATATGGATTGCCGATGGCCGCGACCGTGGCCGGCCGGGTGGCATTCGGATTGGGGGTGACGCCGAAGGTCTGACCCAAGTGCACAGGCGCGGTGGAGGGCTTGACGTGGTTATCCTGCGCGGGCATGGCAGCAGTGAGTGCCGCCTTGGGTTGAGGAGCCTCCACAATCGTCTGCCTGGGCGCCTTGATCACGGGCATCGCGATCTTGGCTTCCATCTGGATCGGCTTCGGCTCCGGTTTCGGCTTGGGCAATTCGATTTTTGGAGCTTCCATTTGAATCTTGGGCGGTTCCGGCGGCGGAGGAATTTTGGGCATCACCGGCGGCTTGACCTTAACCGGCGGCGGCGGTTTGTTGGGGACTATCAGCGCCGTCATTTCGAAATGTTGCTGTTGTATGACGTGCTTGGCGGTCATTCCGACGATGAGGATTATGGCCAAAACGATCAGGTTGATGCTGCTACTGGTGATGAAAGAGACGAATCGGCCTTCGGGCTCGGGGAGCAAGCCGAAGTTCGTGCGTCCGGGGGAATAATTCATCGACATGTTCTCAGTCCTCGCTTCAGGGCGCCCAGACGGCGCAAAGTTGCACAAAGGATGCATAGCCGGAGAGCGCAAATGGCGCAGGAGCATGAGTCGCGCGCTGCTCGCTTTCCGTGCCGCCGGTCGACCGAGGCAAAGATGGTCCTGACTTGCCCAGGCGGAGGGTTTGGCTGCGCCCGATCGCCAGGCCGGGTTGAAGTGATACAAAAACGCAGGCGAGGGGGGAAAGCCACAAAACTGTATTCATCGCCATAGCGGAAGGGCGGGAAGCGCCGGTGCATAGAGCGCCAATCCGAGGCACAGAATCAGCGGCGCGATGCGGATTGTGAGTGTTGCAAACCCCTGACATCAAGGCTTCTCCACTTCGCATCCAAGGCACTCGGCAAAAGGATCGCACGGCATCGATTCGTGGCAGGAAACCTCCTGCCTGGTGCTGAGATCGGGGAGCCAGGCATCCTCGATGCTCAGCGGTTCCATGATATACCGCAGGGTGACATTGTGGCGCGAGCTGCAAGTTTTGGGGTCCACGCACAGCGGGGTTTCCGCCAATCTGGCTGCGGCCTACTGTAATAGACTCAAGGTTACCTAAATTGTTCGCGAAAGGACAGTCTTTTTTGTGAAGATCCTGGTGACCGGAGGGGCCGGGTACATAGGTGGTACATTGGCGGGTCTGCTGGCCGAAACGGGACACGACCCGGTCATTTTTGACAACCTCGGTCATAGCCGGCGCGACCTGTTGCCGGCGGGCGTGGAGTTTGTCGAGGGGGAACTGGCCGACCGCGCGGTTCTCGAAGGTCTGTTTCGATCCGCAAGTGAAGCGGGCAAGCCATTTGAAGCCGTGCTTCACTTCGCCGCGCTGATCGAGGCCGGGGAATCCATGATCCGGCCGGAGATTTTTTTCCGGAACAACACGGCCTGCACGCTCACCCTGCTTGAGGCGATGCTGTCCTCGGGTCCGCGCCTGCTGGTGTTCTCTTCGACGGCAGCCGTTTATGGCGAGCCGGAATCGATTCCGATCGAGGAGGATGCGCGGCTTCAGCCCAGCAACGCCTACGGTGAATCGAAACTCATGGTGGAGCATATGCTGGAGTGGTTTAACCGCATCCACGGCCTGCGCTACGCATCGCTGCGCTATTTCAACGTGGCGGGAGCTCCGGAGGGCCCGGCGGGAATTACGCGCGGCGAAGCCCACGAACCGGAATCGCACCTGATTCCGCTGGTCCTTGATGTCGCCCTGGGACGGCGCGATTCGATCCGCATTTATGGCCAGGACTATCCCACTCCGGACGGAACCTGCATTCGCGATTACATTCACGTCTCCGACCTGGCCGACGCGCATCTGCTTGCACTGGGAGCGCTTCAAGCCGAACCCGAATTGCCGGGCCGTCTGATCTTCAATCTCGGCAACGGGCAGGGATTCAGCGTGCGCGAGGTCATTGAATCGGCGCGACGGGTTACCGGGCACCCGATTCCGGCCGAGGAGCATCCGCGCCGCGCGGGCGATCCGGCGGTGCTGGTGGCCGGATCCGGCAAGGCAGTAAGGGAACTGGGCTGGAAACCGCGCTATACCCAGCTTGACGAAATTGTCAGGACGGCCTGGGTGTGGCACCGGAAGCGTTATGGGGGGTAAGGCGCACTGCGGCTCGAGCCAGGCAAGCTCTACCTGTTGCCTGAGATGAAAGGGGTTAGAGCCTGTTATTAACTTTCGCGCGGGTGGCGTTGCGGACGAAAATCGGGCCAGACGAGGCGGAATCCGAAGGCTGTGGCGGGTCCACCGTCAAGGATGACAACGAAGTATGGCCCGATTTACGCCGCAACCCGAAGGGCTGGGGCCGATTTTCCCCATTTCTGCGTCGCTCGTCGCTCGAAGATAGCCCATATTCGTCGTTCCTCGTTCCTTGAACTGAGAAAAATCGGCTCCCAGCGCCACCGGCGGGAAAGTTAATAACAGGCTCTAGTTCGCGACAACGGGAATTTGCCCCTCTCCGGGCGGGGACACGGTGCGGAGGAACGCTGGTCTCCGGCCGGAATCAGAACCCGCCCGCTGCTTGATAAGATTGTGCAACCTATGGACTATGTTGCATCTCCAACTTAAGTGGGAGCAGTTTTTGCTCTTTGAGGTCATTTCCCGTATGGCAGCAGGTATTCGAAGAGGCTGGTTTTGGTCATTTGTTGATTTTTTTGTACTGTTCAGCGGGGTCTCGACCGCCTCGAATCTTGCGCGCACCCAAGGCCGGCCGTTGGGCAGGCGTGGGCTGTTTCTGTTTCGGAAGCCGGCGGGCAAAGCCGCAGACGACTCTCCTGCCGAGCAATGATTCTCACCCCCGAGCGGGAAATTGTTAGAATCGAAGCTATGCTGATTTCTCGCCAACAGGCGCTCGACTACTTCAAATCTCCCGATCTGATCGGCCTGGGGTTTGAAGCGGACGCGGTGCGGCGCCGTCTTCACCCCGAGGGCGTGGTCACCTACATCATCGACCGCAACATCAACTACACAAATTTCTGCACGGAATACTGTAACTTTTGTGCATTCTATCGGCCGCTGAAGGGTCCCCGGGCGAGCGAGGGTTACATTCTCGAATTCGAAAAGATCTACGAGAAGATTGCCGAGACGCTGGAAATGGGCGGCACCGGGGTGCTGATGCAGGGCGGCATTCATCCGGATCTGAAGATCGACTGGTTCGAGCGTCTTTTCACGGGCATCAAGGAGCGTTTTCCCAGGATCTGGCTGCATTGTCTTTCGGCTTCAGAGGTGCTGGCGATTGCCGAATACAGCGAGCTGAGCCTGCGGGACACGATCGTCCGGCTGCGCGATGCGGGGCTGGATTCGATTCCCGGCGGCGGCGCCGAGATTCTCGACGACGATGTGCGCAAGCGGATCGCCCGTCTCAAGTGCCGGACCGAGGACTGGGTCAGCGTCCATCGCACTGCACACCAGCTCGGCATGAGGACCACGGCGACGATGATGTTCGGCGTGGGAGAGACTTTGGATCAGCGCATCAACCACTTTGAAGTGGTGCGCAAGCTGCAGGAAGAGACGGGCGGCTTCACCGCTTTCATTCCGTGGAGCTTTCAACCCAAGAACACGGCGCTGGGCGGCCGCGGCTGGGACGAAGTGACTTCAGTGGAGTATTTGAAAGTGCTGGCTATTTCAAGGCTCTATCTCGACAACATCGAAAACGTGCAGGCCAGCTGGGTGACGCAGGGCCTGAAAGTGCTGGAACTCGGCCTGCATTTCGGCGGCAACGACGTAGGTTCGGTGATGCTGGAGGAGAACGTGGTGAAAGCGGCGGGAACCAGCAACTGCACCACGGAAGAAGAGCTGCGGAGAATCATCCGCGACGCCGGTTTCAAGCCCGTTCAGCGCGATACTCTGTATCGGACGATGTTCCTGAACTGACGCGCCTGTCTTTTTCTGCGCGGTAAAGATCGCATCGGCCATGCACACTTCAATTCATGGGAGACGCCGCGCATCTCAGGTCAACTTCTAGCGACTCTAAGCATGCGCACGAAGATCCGAAGAAGCCAGAAACCTCAAAGGATGAGGTACGAACCGCCATAGGCCGTAGTTGCAAATCACATTAAGCAGACACCAAGCAACAACAGGAACAGGCTACCAATCAGTCCGCCAAATTTCATTTTTTCCACCTTGAAGTTCCGAGAATATGGGCGAGCGTCTTCCATGGTCTCCCGTCCCGCATTTGCGGAATCATAAAATCGATTCGTAGCTGAGAAGGTGGAAAACCTGGACCACCAGGCATTTGGCGCAGGCGTGATCCGCCGCCGCGAATTCGGGGGCTGCTTTTTGTTTGGGAAGCAGGCTAACAAGGCTTAAGACCGCTCGTCCTCCGAGCACTGAGTGGTTAGAATCGAGGCCGTGCAGAGCTACAATGGCCTCATCTTGTCTCACCGGAGGTTTCCATGCGGCCATCCTTCTCGCTTGGCATTGAAGAGGAATACCAGACCATCGATCCGGTGACGCGCGATCTGCGCTCGCACATCCAGACCGAGATGCTGGAGCAAGGAAAGCTCCGGCTGCAGGAGCGGGTGAAGGCGGAGATGCACACCTCGGTGGTGGAAGTGGGCACGCGGGTGTGCCGCAATATCGACGAGGCGCGGGAGGATATTTACGAACTGCGCCGGGAGATGATCAAGCTGGCCAGAGAAAACGGGCTGGTGCTGGTGGCCGGGGCCACGCATCCCTTTGCCGACTGGCGCACGCAGGAGATTTATCCCGACCCTCGCTACGCCCAGGTGGTGAAGGACCTGCAACTGGTGGCCCGCTCCAACCTCATCTTCGGGCTGCACGTCCACGTGGGCATCGAAGACCACGAGGCGGCCATCCGGATCATGAATTCGCTGCGCTACTTTCTGCCCCATATCATGGCGCTGGCCACCAATTCGCCGTTCTGGCTGGGCATGAACACCGGGTATAAAGGTTACCGCGCCAAGGTCTTCGAGCACTTTCCGCGCACTGGGATTCCGGACGAATTCAAGAGTTACTCGGAGTTTGAGAATTATGTGAGCCTGCTGGTGCGGACCAACTGCATCGACAACGCGAAGAAGATCTGGTGGGATATCCGGCCGCACCCATTTTTCAACACGGTGGAGGTGCGGGCCTGCGACATTCCGCTGCGCGCCGAGGAGACGGTGGCCATCGCCGCGCTGATCCAGGCCACGGCGGCGTATCTCCACAAGCTGCACGAGGCCAATCAGGACTTCCGCCAATATGCGCGACCGCTGCTGATGGAGAACAAATTCCGCGCGGTGCGCTACGGGCTGGACGGCAAGCTGATCGACTTTGGCAAGCAGCAGGAGGTCCCGCTGCGCGACCTGATCGAGGAGTACCTGGCGCTGATCGATCCGGTGGTGGACGAATTGGGCAGCCGGGAAGCGATCGATGGGGTGCGCAGGATCATGAAGACCGGTACCGGCGCGGACCGGCAGTTGAAGGTCTTCGAGGAGAGCAACCACGACTTGAAGGCGGTGGTGGATTACATGGCCAAGGAGACGGCGGCCGGGCTGTGAGTATACATTGGCATGAATCTTCCGTTAACCTCAGAATGTACCCCGCAGAATTGCGGGAATTCGATGAGGGAGCATCTCACCCAGCGCATGACCGACCCCACCGCCCGCCTGTTATCGATCGACTACCCATTTGAGTTCATCCATGGCGCGCGCTCGGCTGTGGTTACCTGCCTGCGGATCGACCCCGCCGAGAAGGTCACGCTGATTACCGACCGGGTCACCGAGCCGATTGCGGCCGCGCTGGCCTGCCAACTGGCGGAGGTGGGGTGCCGGTGGGAGGCATTCGTGCTGGAGGACCTTGCTCCGCGCCCGCTCACCGGCATGCCGGCTGCGGTGCTGGCCGACATGGAGACCTCGCAGGTTTCAATTTTCGCGGTGCAGGTGCAGGCCAACGAACTCGGCTCGCGGATGCAGATGACCGACGTGGTGAACCGCCGGCGGATGCGGCACGCGCACATGGTGAACATCAGCGCGGAGATCATGTGCCAAGGCATGAGGGCGGACTTCAACCTGGTGGACCGGTTGAGCCAGAAAGTTCTGGAGCGGGTGCGCAAAGCCACTCGGATTCGCGCCACCACCAGCGCCGGGACGGACATCACCGCCGAAATGAATCCGGGCTACAAGTGGTTCAAGACCTCCGGCATCATTTCGCCTGAAAAATGGGGCAACCTGCCCGGCGGCGAGTGTTTCACATCGCCCGGCGAGGTAAACGGAAGGTTTGTCGTGGATGGAGTGGTGGGCGACTGGCTCTGCTCGCGCTACGGGCTGCTGGCCTCGACGCCGCTCTCGATCGAGATCGCGCACAACCGGATCGTCAGCTGCACGAGCACCAATAAACAATTGGAATCCGACTTCTGGGCGTACACGCACACGGATGAGAACTCAGACCGCGTGGGCGAGTTCGCGATCGGCACCAATCTCGGGGTGGAGCGGGTGATCGGCAACATTCTCCAGGATGAGAAGTTTCCGGGCATCCATATTGCCTTTGGCAATCCCTATGGAGAGCACACGGGGGCGCCATGGCGCTCGGGCACGCACATCGACGTGGTTGGACTGGGGTTCAACATCTGGCTGGAAACCGAAATCGGCCAGGAGCAGATCATGCGCGAGGGGCGGTTTCTGATCGCGGCGTAGCGGCTTCAGGGCAGCGCTGACTGGTTGCAAGGGAGATGCAGCAAGCGGAGTAACGCGGCTGCGCCGGACAGTCGAATCCAGTGCGTTTTTTGAAACTCGACGCCGCGATTCTCATCTATTCTTTTGTGATGACAATTTCTGCTGTACCAACATTGCGCACTCTTGGCAACTCAGATCTTCGCATTACGCCTATCGGATTCGGGGCCTGGGCCATTGGCGGAGGCGATTGGACTTTCGCCTGGGGACCACAGGACGACAACGAATCGATCGCCGCCATCCATCGCGCTCTCGATCTTGGCATCAATTGGATCGATACAGCCGCTGTTTATGGGCTGGGTCATTCAGAAGAGGTGGTGGGGCGCGCGGTCAAGAGTTCCGGCCACAGGCCATACATTTTTACCAAGTGCTCGCTGCGCTGGCATGAGGACCGGTCCATTTACAACTCGCTGAAGGCGGCCTCGGTGGCCGAGGAAGTGGAAGGGTCGCTGCGAAGGTTGGGCGTGGAGACGATCGACCTCTACCAGATTCACTGGCCCAACCCGGAAGGGGAGGTCGAAGAGGGTTGGGAGGCACTGGCCCGGCTGCGGGAGCAGGGCAAGATCCGGTGGGCAGGCGTATCGAATTTCTCGGCCGAGCAGATGAAGCGGTTGCAGACGATTGCGCCGGTTACCAGCCTGCAGCCACCCTACTCGATGTTGCGCCGGGCCATTGAGAAGGAGGTGCTGCCGTTTGCGCAGGAGAACGGAATCGGAGTCATTAACTATTCTCCAATGCTCTCCGGGCTGCTGACGGGGAGGATGACGGCGGAGCGAGTGGCAGCGATGCCGGCCGACGACTGGCGCCGGAAGGCAGTGGAGTTCAACGAACCGCGGCTGAGGCGCAACCTGCAGTTGGTGGAACTGTTGCGGGAGATCGGCGGCGGACATGGCGTGACTCCAGGCGTTGTGGCCGTGGCGTGGACACTCCATCACCCGGCCATCACAGCAGCGATCGTCGGCGGGCGCAGTGCGAAGCAGGTTGAGGAAACGGCAGCGGCGCTTGAATTCAGGCTCAGTGAGGATGAGTTTGCGCGGGTGAATGCATATTTATCGGCAAATGTGGCTTGAACCTGGGCACATTGAATCGCGGACACTGAAGAGGCAACAAAAAACCGGCCGAATGGCCGGTTTTTTTTGTCTCAAGAGGGATTGTCTTACATAGCTGCTACAAAGTCCGGGATCATAACGGGAGCATGATCCTGCAAGAGTTGGGTCATGCGTGCGGCCATGCCGGTATACATGGCTGCGGCGCGGAAGGCATTGACTCGAACGCCCTCACTGGCCTTTGTGAATCCATACTGTGCCAGGGCCATCAGCACGCATACGCGAATTTGCATCGCGTCGCTGTGCAAAGTCTCGACGAGCAGGCGGTCGACGCCGGTGCAGTTTCTGGCGGCATAGTCGGCCATTTCCAGCATCACCTTGGCATTCTGGTACATCACCCAGAGGCCCTTGGGGCCCTCCATGCGCTGCCAGGCATCTTCGGGGGTAGCGTTGAGGCCCTCTTTCCAAAGGAAATGATCACTAAGCTCGCGAGCGCTCCAATCGGGGCGCAGGCGAGACAAGAGAGTCTCCCACGTCTGAGAATTGCGGCGGCGTACAGCCATGCGCCAACGACCAAGGTAGAAGGCAACAGCCGCAAGTACCGCAATTTGTAATAACAGAAGAACCATTGGTGATCCTTTTTACCGGGCACTGGTAACCACAAATTCGGTCACAGCGCGGCGGCCCGCTTTTTGGTTACTTACTACAAGTAACATGAAATTCGTTTTTTCTCCACATAAAAGATGTTACTACGCTGTTTTTATGCTGGATAGGGGCACTCGACAGGACAATGCACTAAAGTAACCTACTGGTCGAGAATCGGGTAACGCGGCCTCATGGCTGTCACCGTTTCCCTGATTTTGGTGACCCTGGGCCGTTCAAGCCAACCCGTGAAGTTCGGGCGACGCCTGCCATGGCCAACAGCAAACCCTGCATTTGGGGGCTGAATTCCCGCCGCTCGGCCTCCTTCTGGGCAAAGCAGAAGACCCAGTAGAGGAGGGAGCACAAGTAGCCTACGCCCACGAGTCTATCGAGACTGCGCCATTGGGGTGCGCCGGCCTGATGAGAGCGAACCACGGCGACCGAGAGGGCTACCAGCGAATAAAAGCCGAAGCCTGTTGCTACCTGCATCTCGCGGTCGCGCCAGCCGATCGAGAGCAGTTGGCTGCATCCGGCAAGTACGAGGAAGAACAGGACACGTTCGACGGTGACCGTCTGCTGCAGCCGGACCAACAGCCGCCACTCCATGGCGAAACGGGCGAAAGCAGAAGAGCCTGCAAAGGGCCAGATGGCGGCTGCGACGGCAGCCAGCAGGATTCCGAGGACCCAGACCGTGCTGCGCGGCAATGAAGTGCGGTAGGGGCGGAAGACGGCCCAGGCCAGCTCGACCAGGACACAAAATTGAAGCGCGGAATCGAGGCTTTGCTCGATGAAATAGGAGGTGAGGTAGTGAGCGGGAAAGCGATGAAGCACTACGTCCGTCAGGATTCCGTCCAGAAGAGTCAAGACGCAATACACGCAGAAAATGGGAAGCACGCGCCAGACGCGCCGATACAGAAGCAGACCGATTACCGCAGTCGTCGCTGCAATCCCCGCCATGTCGAGCGTGGCATCCAGATTCACCGTAGGCACTCCCTCCGGTCCCAGCGGCGGGATAGTTCTAGCTTAACAGCGAATCGGCGAGTACTGCGCTGCCACAAAAGAGGCAACGGACAGCAACGCTTTCCAGCGCTAAGTGCGAAGGCAGGGACAGGGAACGAGGGTGGTAATAGTTTTGATCGGCTTTACGACCGCGCTACGCCCGGAGGATTGGGAGGCAGCGGCGGAAATGGGCTGGTCGGAATCATGACTGCTATGCCCGGAGGATTGGGAGGCAGCGGCGGAAATGGGCTGGTCGGAATCATGACTGCTATGCCCGGAGGATTGGGAGGCAGCGGCGGAAATGGGCTGGTCGGAATCACGACTGCTACGCCCGGAGGATTGGGGGGCAGCGGCGGAAACGGGCTGGTCGGAATCACGACTGCGACGCCCGGAGGATTGGGAGGCAGCGGCGGAAACGGGCTGGTCGGAATCACGACCGCGACAGTGTGATGTATGAAGCCGGAAGCAAGGGCCGTAGATGGCGAAGCCATTGCCTGTCCAACAAGTAAGACACCCAAAGCGGCGGGAAGAACGACGCCGCGAAATATGATCGATCTGGAAAGCATTGCAGTAGACTCCTTCGTGCGAGAGAGAAACTTTGCAACGTAAGAGTAACCCAAAAAGGGTAGGGAAGCTACCACGAAAGTAACATTTTGCACAAATTTACGTGTAAATTGCGTTTTCTCGAGGCTGAACGAGTTACTAAAAGATGTGAAAAGTCGAGCTTTTCGCTTTTACTTCGTCTTTCAATGAGCGATACGAAGGAAGAGAATTGTGCACCTTCCGCGGGCAATGATCGTCATCGGCGAGCCGGTGGCGGCGGACCCTATCCGGGCAGTATGCTTCGAATCAGAGAGCGATTAGCGCTATAAAGTCAAAGGACAACCCTGTGATTTCCGATCTGCGCACGCAATTCAACCAGAGGTTCAGCCAGGAGGCGTACGGATCCCTACTGGCGCTGCTCGAGCAGCGCTGCGGCTCGAGGGTCGGGTTTCGAGTGGCGGAGACGCCAATCTTTGTGCCGTTGAATTTTCTTGACGAAATGGCGGCAGCGGGAGCGGAACTGGCCGAGTCGCTTATCGGGAATTCTGTCTGTCTCGAAGCTGCCCGTGAAGCGATTCCGTCCGGTTACCTGGTGGCGGGCGAGACGGCTCACCCGAATTTTCTTACTGCCGATTTTGCGCTGATCCGCGACCCGGCGGGTAGATTGACTCCAAGGCTGGTAGAGATCCAGGCTTTCCCATCTGTTTATGGCTACCAGGCCGAGCTGTGTTCGGCCTATCGCGAGGTATTTGGGCTGGACGGGAAGCTGGGCGTCTTTTTGGGCGGAATGAACGAGGGCCAATACTGGGAGTTACTCCAGCGAACGATTGTTGGCAATCATGCCCCTGAAAACGTGGTTCTAACGGAGATCGAACCGTTTCACCAGAAGACCCGGCCCGATTTCGACGTTACGGCGCGGCGGCTGGGAATTACGGTCGTAGACATTCGCAGCCTGGAGGCCATCGGTGACAAGCTGCACTACCGTAACGCAGGGGGCGTGCTGGTTCCCATTAGCCGCATTTACAACCGGGCGATCGCCGACGAGCTGATAGCGCGCAAAGTGCAGTTGCCGTTTGATTGGACCCGTCCCTGGGATGTGGAATGGGCAGGCCACCCCAACTGGTATTTCCTGGTCAGCAAATTCTCGATTCCATGGCTTTCGCGAGGGCCTGGAAGTCACCCGGTGGTGCCTCCAGCGGTTTTCGTGGACGAGTTTCTGGAGGGCGATGGGCGAACCGAGCTGGAACGGGCGGGAGTGGCGCTTCCGCCCGGGTCCGCGCCCGAGACGGTTTACAAGGATTTATTGCTCAAACCACTGTTTTCCTTTGCGGGAAAGGGAATCGAGTTCGATCCCACGCAGGCGCAACTGGAGGCGATTCCGCCGGTCAGCCGGGCCGGCTTCCTGCTTCAGCAGCGGATGCATTTCGAGCCGACCATCGAGACCCCGCAGGGGCTCACCCAGGCCGAGATCCGCATTTTGTATCTATGGCCGGATGGCGGCAGCCTGACTCCGGCCCTGTCGCTGGTGCGCCTGGGCAGGGGGAAGATGATGGGCGTAGACCACAACCGGAACCAGGAGTGGGTGGGAGCTTCGGCGGCGTTCTTCCCAGGCTGTCTGGATACATGATGGGAGGTTCCAGGGTTACTAATCTGAAAACTTTGGTGCCGTGTGTTGAATTGATAAAGTTCGATACATTGACTCAAAGGACCGATACTGGTCTAGGATGCAACCTATGAGTTCACTCAATCCGGTGTCCCGGCAGGAGTCCGCAGCTTCAGAAGCCACGTTTGCCCGGCAGGAAGTGCGGTGCGCGGTGCGATTTCCGCTTGGTTTGCCCGTAGTGCTGGCAACTTCCAACGGGGACGTGACCGCGATAACCCGGAATGTCTCCGCGAGCGGGGTATTGTTCGAGCTGGACCGGCGTCTGGCGGCGGGGCTTGAGATCCGATTTGCCCTGCGCATGCCCGGAGGTATCCTGGGCACTCCACACGATGTTCTGGTTCATTGCACCGGTCGTGTGGTACGCTGCTCCATGAGCCATAAATTGCATCTCGCAGCCGCGACGATTGATGAATATCGATTTGCGGAACAGTGAGAAGCGCATTATTGGCTTCAGCCAACTATGGATTTCCTAGACGAAGCTCCTGATAGCGAGGCGGTTGACTCATCGGTCAAGCCGGGGACGATCCGCATCATACTTGCGGACTCTCAGGCGATTTACCGAGTGGGGATTCGCAAAGTGTTCGCCCTCGAAGACGATCTTCGAGTGGTGGCCCAGGCCGATTCCCTGGAGAATCTGCGTGCGGCGATTGACCGATATCCGACAGACGTGGTGCTTCTGGAAGGCAGTTTGCTGGCCGGGACGTCGAACGTAATACCGGAGCTTCTGCGGACGGCGCCAGACGTGAAGCTGATCGTGCAGGCAGTTGCGGCGGACGAGAATCACACGGTGGAGCTGTACCGCCGAGGCGTGCGGGGAATCGTTTCGCGTTCCATCTCTCCCGACCTGCTGGTGCGATGCGTGCGCCGGATCGCGGCGGGCGAAACGTGGATCGATAACCAATCGATCAATTGGGTCATCGAGGCGTATCGCGCCCAGGCGGCGGCCCTGGTAAGCCCGCGCAGCCAGCCGCGTCTCTCGCCCAAGGAGATGGCGGTGATTACCTGCATTACGCAGGGCAAGCGCAACAAGGAAATCGCCTTCCAACTGGGCACTACCGAACAGGTGATCAAGAATTATCTGCGGAAGATATACGACAAACTGGGAGTTTCAGACCGCCTGGAACTGGCCCTCTATTGCCTGCACAACAAGATTATTCAGACGGATGTGGACGAAGAGTTGGTAGCGCAGAAGATCGTAAGCAGCTAAAACGATCATTTGACTGTGCTGCCGGCTGGCGAATTCCGATCTCCGACCCCTTAGATTTTCCCGCCTTCACAGTCGCACTCCGGCGCCGGAGCTTCGTCAATATGGTTGCGCGCCAGCTCCAGGAGCCGGATCATCTCAGCCAACTGCGCCTGGCTCATATGCCCCAGCAGTTCACCGGGCACGCGCAGGATCACGGGGTCCATGGTCCGCAGCAGATCGAGTCCGGCCTCTGAAATCTGCGTCCAGACCATGCGCCGATCGTGCCGGTCACGGCGCTGGCGGATAAATTTGAGCTTCTTGAGCCTGGCGAGCAGCCGCGTGATGTCGGGTTCGGCGGCGATCATGCGGCTGCCGATGGCCGCGCAAGTAAGGCCATTGGGATGAGCGCCGCGCAGAATCCGCAACACGTTGTACTGGGTCGAGGTCACTCCCCAATCGCGAGTCTTGCGGTGGAAGCCTCGCTCGAGGCAGTCGGCGGTGCGCAGCAGGTTGAGGAGCGCCTCTTCTTCAACGCTGACGAAGGGGCGCTTCTGCTCGATTTCGACTTTGAGGCTGGCCATCGAGATTCCTTTGTGGCTTGCTGCGGGTTTGGAAATGGATTTGAGCTTTCAGCCCCCAGCTTTCATCTCATCCTGCCGGCGCCGTGCCCAAGGGCTTGGCGCGCAGTTGGAAGTGAGCGGCCGGCAGATGTTTTTCTACTGTTTGATAGCTTCAATTTCGATGGTCAGCTTGATGTCATCGCCGAGCATCGATGAAGGGTAGCTGCTCCCGACTCCAAATGCCAACCTGCTGATGGTTGTGGTGGCCGAATAGCCGGCGTGCAGTTTGTGGTCCATCCCCGTCGCCGGGCCGTTGGGGCCCTCCACTTGCAGCACGGCGGGCTTGGTGACACCTTTCAGAGTGAGGTTGCCGGTTACGGCCAGACTGCCCCCGTTTCTGGCCACGCTGGTACTGGTGAAAGTTGCCGTGGGGAATTTGGCGACATCAAAAAAGTGATCGCCTTTCAAATCGGTGTCTCTGTCGCTGTTGCCGGTGTCAACCGTGCCGACATCGATGGTGACCTGAACGGTGGACCGCGTGATGTCCGCTTCATTCAATTGAATTGTGCCGGTGACTTTGCTGAATTCGCCGTGGACGTTGGAGAGGCCCATATGGCGGATGCTGAATTCGACTCCGCTGTGGGCGGGATCGGTGGCCCAGGCGGTGGTTTGCGCCAGGGCCAATGGAGCAGCCAGAGCCAGGATGGCGGTTGCAAATGCCAAACGCTTCATATGACAGTGTCCTCTAGGTTACGGGCCGGATGGGCCGCTGGGGTTGCCGGGTGGTGAACAAAGCTCCATCCGGGTGTGCATGCAAAAACGGGGAAGGCTGGTGCGCGATGCAGATGATTTCCCCCACCAGACCATGATAGCGGCAGACGAGGTAATTGTTGCAACAGATAATCTTCGGCTTCCGCCGGATTCTGAATTCAAGGGGCCAAACGGCTTCGATAAGCTCCTTAGAACCTGAGCCATGTCCTTAAAGCGCCCTGCGGCCAACGGGTTCCCGATTCAGGGGTAACGCCCCTGGGGTTACGTGGGCATCGCCCTGAGTGACCTATGGGTGCTGTATTACCACCCCGTTTGTGGGATTTAGTCCTGGGGCGCAATCTCCTATGCTGAGCGAGCCATGAAATTCGATCAATCGCGGTTCGGAGCGGGTGGAGGAAGGTTCACCCATTCGATCCTTAATCTGCAAACGGAGCCCCAGTCACAGGAGGCTGCACCTTCCATGATTGAACCTGAATCGGACATTCCCTGGTGGTTGAGGGAGACGCCGACGCGCGTGGACATCAATCGCCCCGTTGAGTCGTTGCAACCGGCAAACGCGCACGTAGCGGCCACCGGCACGTTTTTCAGCTCGTCTCGTCTGACACGCGGTCCGCAGCGGCTGACGACGGCCTGATTCGGCATCAGTTTCCTCGGAACCGGGGCGCTCAAGTCTCAGCTTGCCGGGGAAGAATCGCATTGGCCTGGGCTGCACCGCGGTCTGGTTGGCGATTCCAGGGCCACGGCCGAACCCGAATCCAGCAAATTTGAACGTTTCAACGATTCAAGGCGTTTCGCGACAATTATCCGCTTTGTTGAGCGCGGATGATTGGCGCGCATTACTGCGCTGGAAACGGAATGCGTCCGCTGAAGAGATATCTCGAAAAGACCCCAGTCGACTATCGTCTCAGAATGGAAGACGGCGATGGCGTGCCTCGCCGCGCTTCCCAAAGGACTTGCTGCGCCAGATCGGCAAACGCAGCCAATCGAGGCTTCACAAGGCCGCCGCACGGGGGCTAATATATGCGCAGCATCGTGTTCAAACGCAGGCGCGGCAGCGCAATTCGATGAAACCGCAACGATGCATTCCCTGAAAAGACCTCTAAGACCGGAGAAGCGGCTATGTCGGAGACGGAAGATCTCAAGAATGGCGACAGTGCATCGCGGGCGATCACCAGGCGCAGATTCATCCTGGGGGTCATCGCCGGCGGAGCGGTTGTAGGCGCAGCTAGTTACCGGTTCCTTGCTCCTTCGTCTCACGGCCGGGCATCTTCCGGCGAACGGTTGATCACGATCAACGTGAATGGGAAGCCGCGGCGGGTGGATGTGATGAGACAGGAGACCCTGGCGTGGACGCTGCGCTACAAGCTAGGACTGACGGGGACCAAGCTGGGATGCGACCGCGCCGAATGCGGAGCGTGCACGGTTACGATCGACGACGTGCCGCATTACAGTTGTTCAGTGCTGACGCACACCGTGCGCGACCGCAAGGTGGTCACGATCGAGGGATTGGCCGCGGCTGACGGGAAGCTGCATCCAGTGCAGCAGGCAGTGATCGACGAGGAGGGTTTTCAATGCGCCTTCTGCATGTCTGGATTCATCCTGTCGACGGTCGGATTTCTCAAGACAAATCCCAATCCTACGCGGACTGAACTGGCGCACGGCATCTCCGGCAATCTATGCCGCTGCCAGGACTACAACAAGATCCTCGACGCGATGATGCGCGGCGCGGAGAACATGAGGAGGGCCCAGGCATGATTGACAACAATCCACCCGGCGCCAGCAAACCTACCGAGCCAAGCAAACCCGCCCCGGAAAATGGGAACGATCGCGCTTATGGGGCCGGGCGCAAGCTGGTGGGCAAGAACTACACGACCAATGACATGATGGCGAAGGTGACCGGCACATCGAAGTATGCTGAGGACTTTCGCGCGGAAGGGATGTTGTTTTGCCGGCTGGTACTCAGCCCGATGCCTCATGCGCGCATCAAGCGCATCCACACGAAAAAGGCATTGGCGCTGCCCGGAGTGAGAGCGATACTGACCGCCGACGACATTCCGGCGCAGGCCGATTCGCTCAGCGATAACGGCACGGTGATCAAGGCCAGCAAGTGGGGCGAGCGGGCGCTGACCAACGAGCCGGTCTACCAGGGCGACCCGATTCTTGCGGTCGCGGCAGTGGATGAATTGACAGCCGCGGAGGCAATCGAATTGATCGACATCGATTTTGAGACGCTTCCGTTTGTAATCGATCCGCTGGAAAGCCTGCGGCCGGGCGGCCCGAATCCTCGCGAGGACGGCAATGTGTGGGTGCGGCCCGCACCTCCGGCGCTGCCCATACCGCAAATCACCGAGCTCAAGTGGACGAAGCAGGACTTCGCGGAATACGAGCAGGGACGTTTGCCCATGGGCCACGCGCCCGATGAGTGGGTTTATGGGAACATCGATGCGGGATTCAAGGACGCGGCGCTGATTCTCGACGAGACATTTATAACGCCCGACGTGAGTCATCAATGCTTGGAGCCTCGCACGGCGATGGCGTTTTGGCAAAACGGCAAACTTTTCCTTCATTCAGGCACACAAAGCACGGCGCAGACCAGGCCGGCCATCGCGAAATGGATGAACATCCAGGAAGAAAACATTGTGTTCATCAGCGAATATACGGGCGGCGGATTTGGGAGCAAGATCACCGGCGGGATAACGATGATCATCCCGGCGCTGCTGTCGAAGAAGCTGAACGCTCCGGTGATGATGCGGATCAGCCGCGAGGAGGAGCACTTTATCGGGCGCGCGCGGCCCAGTGTTGACGGGCGGATGAAGATCGGCTTCGCCAAGGACGGCCGGATTACGGCCATCGATATGTTTACGGTGACCAACAGCGGCGCGTACGACGCGCAGTTTGACGGCAACTCCGCGGCGCGCATTGTTTCCTTGTTGTATCAGCCGCCAGCGATGCGGCAGCGCTCAGTTTCAGTGATGACCAACACTCCACCGCGCAGCGCACAGAGCGCGCCGGGTGGAATGCAGGGAATCGCGATCATCGAGCCCATCCTGGCGAAAGCGGCGCGGAAGCTGGGCATCGACCAGGTGGAGTTGCGCCGCGTGAACTGTCCGGAAGGGAAGGCTGAATATGGGCCGGCTCGCGATGGCAAACGTTCTCATGCCACCAGTTGCTTTCTCAAAGAGGCTCTGGATAGGGGCGCCGAGCAGTTCCAGTGGCAGCAGAGGGTTGCGCGGCAACCGAAGCGAATGGGGACCAAAGTGCGCGGCGTTGGCGTCTCGCTCAGCTGCTACGTGGGCGGGACGATCGGATTTGACGGATTGCTGGTCATTACTCCTGAGGGGAGGGTCCAATTCCATTGTGGCGTCGGCAACCTGGGAACGGAGTCGGTCATCGATGTGAATCGCGCGGGCGCCGAGGTTCTGGGCGTGCCCTGGGAGATCTGCGACGTGGTGTGGGGCGATACCTCGAAGCACTTTCCGTATACCTGCGCCTCCGGCGGCAGCCAGACAACACACGCCATGACGCGGGCGTCCTATGCGGTCGGCATGGAATGCAAGCAGAGGCTCAAGGAGATTGCCGCAAAGGCGCTCGGCGGCAAGCCGGACGATTACGTAGTCGCCAATCAGCGGGTGTTTCGCAAGGGCGGCGGGGCCGGGCTCAGCTTTGCGCAGGCGGCGCAGAAGGCAATCCAACTGGGCGGCATCTACGATGGCCACGAGGCGACGGCCGACGTGCACAAGTTGACCAAGCAGTCGGTTGCATTGCTGGCGGGTGAAGGATTGGTGGTGTCGGCGAAAGACAAGTATCCGCGCGACGGCGACACGTATTCGTATGTGGCCAGTTTTGCCGAGGTGGAAGTGGATGTGGAGACCGGCAAATACTACATCACCGATTTTCTGGCGTATGGCGACGTGGGAACGGTGCTGCATCCGAAGTCACTGGGCGGGCAGATGCTGGGCCGGTCGACATTGGGCATAGCCCACGCGATTGGCCAGAAGTGGGTGATGGACCCTGAATACGGCGTCACCGTGGCCACGCGTTTTTATCAGAACAGGCCGCCCACGATTCTGGATGTGCCGGTGGATATGCAATGGGCGGCGCTCGATATTCCCGATCCGGAGACGCCGGTGGGCTCGCGCGGAGTGGGTGAACCGCCGGTGGGGGGGGGATGCGCGGCGATCCTGAACGCGCTCAGCGACGCGCTGGGCGATGAAGTATTTCAGCGCACCCCGGTCAACGCGGACACGATCCTGGAGTCGCTGGAAGCGGGACGTCCGATGCAACATCCACTGATGGCCAACATTTAAACAGGACGGAGACAGTTATGGCAGTCATACGCGACGTAATGCCGGCCTTCGATCTGCTTCAGCCCAGTTCGGCCGCGGATGCGCAAGCGCTTTTGCAGCAGCATCGCGGCGATGCGTGGGTGATGGCCGGCGGGCTGGACAGCTTCGATTGGCTCAAGGACCGCATCAAGAAGCCGAAGGTGCTGGTGGACCTGAGCGGGATCGAGGAGCTCAAGGGCATTCGCATCAGCAGCGACGGCATTGAGGTTGGCGTGATGACGACGCTGACTGAGATTGCGAATCACCCGGAGATCAGGAAGAATTACGGAGTGCTTTCGCAGGCTTTGGAACTGGTGGCGTCGCCGCAGATTCGGAACCAGGGAACACTGGGCGGCAATGTATCGCAGGACGCGCGATGCTGGTATTACCGCGGCGGCTGGCCGTGCTACCGGGCGGGCGGCAACATTTGCTATGCGGATACGCCGGTGGGCCGCAACCGCGAACACGCCATTTTCGGCGCGAATCGCTGCGTGGCCGTGCATCCCTCCGATTCAGTGCCGGCGCTGATCGTGCTGGACGCCAAATTTGTGATTCAGACCGCGAAGGGCGAACGCATCGTGGATGCAGAGGACTACTTCGTGGGTCCCGAGATCGACATCACGCGCCTCAACATACTTGAGCCCGGAGACTTGCTCACTGCCATTCGCATTCCGTCTGCATGGTCGGGAGCGAAGTTCTATTTCGAAAAGGTTCGCGACCGCAACGTGTGGGATTTCCCGCTGATGAACGTGGCTTCGGCCATGGTGCTCTCGGACGGCAACATCAGCCGCATACGCATTGCAGTGAATGCCGTGGCTCCGCGCCCGATGCGGTTGAAGCAAGTGGAGGATACAGTTCAGGGCAAGCCGGCCGATGCCACCACCGGTGAAATGGCCGGGAAGCTTGCGGTGCAGGGCGCTGTCCCACTGCAATTCAACGGATACAAAATTCCGTTGATGCGCAACCTGGTGAAGCGCGCCGTGGGGGGCGTGGAGGAGTCAACATGGAGTTCATAACCTGGGCGACGAGTCCGTGGGGAAAGCATGTTCCGATCCATGCCGCGTGGGACCTGATCTGGGCCGCTGTCATCGCGGGATTGTTCTTCATGATCGTTCACGCGCTCTACGTGGCGATGGTCGCGGGCCCCAAGGTGTTTCAAAAGCGCGAACCGGTGAGGGCGGCAGAGGCGATTCCGGAGCGGGTTCCCCGACATTCGCTGGCGGCGCGCCTGTTTCACTGGATCATGGCTGCATCGATGTTGACGCTGCTGGTCACGGCGTTCCTGCCCAAGGCCGGTGTGCAGTTCAACTGGGTTCTCTATCATTGGATCGCGGGGGTGGTGCTCACGGCGTCCATTCTCTTTCACGTCATTCACGCCACTTTTTTCCAGGACTTCTGGTCAATCTGGCCCGACAAGATCGACATGCGCGATGCCAAGCGCAGGTCGCTTCGGGGTCTGGGCAAGCCGGCGCCGGCGCCAGGCAGGTTCGCGAAATATCCGCTCGAAAACAAGCTCTATCATTTGGTGATCGTATTCAGCGGCCTGACGGTCATCGGCACCGGCCTGTTCATGATGAAGCGGATCCAAACAATTGTTTTCACGCGGAATCCGTACCTGTTCAGCGACATGACTTGGGGACTGATGTACGTGCTGCACGGACTGGCGGGTATCGGCCTTATTGCGCTGGTCATGGTCCACGTTTACATGGGAGTCCGGCCGGAGAAACTCCCCATCACGAAGTCGATGATCTTCGGCTGGATGAGCCGCGATTTTTATCTTGAGGAGCACGATCCTGAGCGGTGGGCGATCGAGAAGTCCTCGCCACCCCAAAAGAAACGGGGCTATGCAGCAAGCGATGCCGACTGACATTGAGGAATATTGCGAGAAGATTGAAGACTGTTACGAATTCACTCTTTCCTATGCCGCGAAGGGGCTCAAAACCGACGAAGGCAGCGACGCGGGCAGACAACTGCGCGAGAAGCTGAGCCACGCGGTGGCGGCGATGCGCGGCCTGGAAGAGGGCTGCGCAAAGGCGATGCGGGAGCGGCAGTTAATCCCCGCCGAAAAGCATGAAGCATTTTTCGCGGTGCTGACGCGCGACGCCGAGAGTTCGATAGCGGCCGTCGAGCTGGTTCTCGCTCAACCCGTCATCAGCTCGCAGTTGATCGACAATTTGAACGCATCGATTCACTTGCGGGCTCTGCTGACCGACTTGTTTCTGGTGACCGAAGTTCTCGCGGCAAGGCAGAACCAGGCGAAGGCTGTCGCCTCGCAGTGAGCTGTTGCGCGATAGGCGGGCTGGATGTACTCCTCTGAGGTTCTCGATCACTTTGAGCATCCGCGCAACGCGGGAGCCGTGGCCGATTGCGATGCATCGGTGCAAATCGAGAATCCGGCCTGCGGAGACACGCTCAAGCTGACTCTGAAACTTTCCGATAATCGGATCGAGGAGATTCGATTTCTCGCCAAGGGATGCGTGGCCTCAATGGCGTGCGGTTCGGCGCTTACGGAGCTGGTTTGCGGCAAAACGGTGGAGCAGGCAAGGGAACTGCGCAGGGAGGAACTGGTTGATGCTGTTGGCGGGTTGCCTCGCGCATCGATTCATGCCAGCCACCTTGCGATGGATGCGTTGGCGGCGGTTCTCGGGCAGATCGACGGCAGGAATCAGGACGTCTGCTGATGCTTTTTTGAGGAAGCGGCCGCGTATTCTTCCGGGGTGTTCATATCGGCGCTCAAGAAAAGATCGGGAACGGCAACGTACTCGAAGAATCGGGCGTGGGCGCGCCTGATCTCTCGCGCGTTACTTGTGGGCGGAGCGGCGAGGAAGGCGTCAATCAGGGAACGGCCAGCCAGCAGCGGGTGACCGTGGCGGCCGTTGCTTTCGGGCGCAACGGCCCATTGACCGCGTGCAAGCGAGTCTTCAAATCTGTCGCGGAGAAGATGCAGCGTGGCCGCGCTCAGCGGCGGACAATCAACCGGCGTAATCATCGCGGCATCACAGCCGCAAGCCAGCACTTCGCGCAGGCCTGTTTGCAGGGAGCTGAATTGGCCCCGCTCGGGATCGGGGTTGAGCACCATCCGAGCACTGCATGCGGCGATGACGGGAGCAAGGTTCCCGGCGTTTTTTCCGGTAACCACAACCACGGCCTGGGTGAACGGCTGGAGCGCGAGGATTGCCGAGGACAGCAGAGTGGTTGCACCTGCAGCAACCGCGCCCGGGGATGAGGGTGGCCAAGTGAGCAGTGCTTTTTCCGTGCCCATGCGGGAGGACGCGCCCGCTGCAAGAATCAGCCCGCAGAGCCTGGCCATGGTGATTCAGCGTCCCGTTCCGGCAACGGGGGATTCATCTTCGACGTCGGCCTCGCCTTTATCCGTCGCGCCTGACATGTTGCCATGGAGCCAGCTCATATGGGGCAGCGCCCGCTCCGCGTGGCGTCGGATGGCGATCAGTTCGGCCACGATGGAGACGGCGATTTCTTCGGGTGTGATGGCGCCGATGTCGATTCCCACCGGAGAATGCACTCTGTCGAATAACTCTGGCTTCAATCCTTCCGCGGTCAGTTCGCGAAAGACGGTGATGGCTTTTCTCCGCGACCCGACCATGCCGATGTAGCGAGCCTGCGATTGCACCGCCCAGCGCAGGATACGCATATCGTCGCGGTGTCCACGCGTGGCGATGACGATGTAGGAGGATTCGCTTGGAGTCAATCCGGCCAGAGCCTCGTCGAACCCCTGAGCAATTACCTGGCGGGCCTGAGGAAACCGTTCCGCGTTGGCGTAGGCTTCACGATCGTCGGCGACAATCACGTCGAACCCGGCATTTCTGGCGGCCTTGAAAAGCTCGAGGGCCACGTGGCCCGCGCCAAAGATGTAAAGCAGGGGCGCGGGCAGCACGGGCTCAATAAAGATTTCCAGGGTGCCTCCGCACACCAGGCCGGTATCGTACTTGGGATCCTGATTCAGGTCGAAGGTGAGCGAGCAGGGTTTCTCAGTGGCGATCACTTCCCGCGCGGCCTGCCAGACCTCGGCTTCAACGCAGCCGCCTCCGATGGTGCCGGCTATCGTGCCATCGTCGCGCACCAGCATCTTGGCGCTCTTGAACGAAGGAATCGAGCCGCGCGCGTTCACAATGGTGGCGACAGCGCCTCTGCGCCCCTGCCGCTGCAGCGCGACGATCTCTTCGTAAATATCCATCTCTACCGATTATTCGATCTGTTGCAGAGCAAGTCAACCAACCGGACGGGAGCCGGGTGTGCGGCAGGAGCGTATCTGACCGGCAGCAGGATCTCAAGAGGCCGGTGGAAATGGCCTTCCTGCACCTGGAGAGTCAATACTTATTTTTCTGTCGGCAGGGCAACAAGGCCATTGCCTGAGGCGCGCTTTTCAGATAACTTCAAAGACTCACAGCTTTTTTCTGGTGGAGGCAGCGACATGTCCCGAGTGGTTCGATGTTCCATCATTCAGGCTTCAAACGCAGTGCCTGCCACTGAGCCGCTGGCGGTTCAAAAGCAGGCCATGATCGAGAAGCATCTGGGTCTCATCCGCGAGGCGGCTGCTGCTGGGGCCCAAATTGTCTGCCTACAGGAAATCTTCAATGGGCCTTACTTTTGTGCCGAGCAATCCGTCAAGTGGTATGAGAGCACCGAGCCCGTTCCCGGCGGAGCGACCGTAAGCTTGATGCAGTCGCTGGCAAGGGAACTTCGCATCGCCATGGTGGTACCGGTTTTCGAAGTGGAGCAGGAAGGCATTTTTTATAACACGGCCGCAGTTTTGTCGAATGACGGCACCTACCTGGGGAAGTACCGCAAGACGCACATTCCGCACGTGGCGCCCGGCTTCTGGGAGAAGTTCTATTTTCGGCCGGGCAACCTGGGTTATCCGGTCTTCGACCTGGGTTTCGCGAAGATCGGCGTGTACATCTGCTACGACAGGCATTTTCCCGAAGGCGCGCGCTGCCTGGGCTTGAACGGCGCCGAGATTGTCTTCAACCCTTCAGCGACAGTAGCCGGCTTGAGCGAGTACCTGTGGAAGCTGGAGCAGCCTGCGCATGCCGCTGCGAACGGCTACTTCATTGCCGCCATCAATCGCGTGGGCACTGAGCCGCCGTGGAACATCGGCGAGTTTTATGGCTCCAGTTACTTTGCCGACCCGCGCGGGCAAATTGTCGCCCAGGCCTCGCGCGACAAGGACGAAGTGCTGACCGCAGACTTGAATTTGGACGAGATTGCCGAGGTGCGCCGCACCTGGCAGTTTTATCGCGACCGGCGGCCCGATCTTTACGGGCCACTCGTCGCATCCTAGTGCTGTGGTTTTCGAGGACCGCATGAGCACCGCGACTTTACCTGACGATCCGCAACTTCGGGAGCGATTCACGGAACTTAAACCGCCGCTTGGGCCGCAGGCCGCGGTGATTGAGGCTGATCGCTGCCTCAACTGTTTTGACGCGCCTTGCACAGGCGCGTGTCCGACGCATATCGATGTGCCGGGATTCATCAAGCGCATCGCATCGGGCAATGTGCGCGGCTCAGCGTTGCGCATTCTCGACGCCAATATTCTTGGCGCCAGTTGCTCGCGGGTTTGCCCGGTGGACGTGCTTTGCGAGGGCGCCTGCGTGATGCATCGCCACAATCGCCAGCCGATTGAAATTGCGTTGCTGCAGCGGCACGCGATGGACGTTTTCCACGCTTCGGGAGAGATTCCGGCGGTCGCGCCCACTACCCGCAACCTGCGCGTGGCCTGCATCGGCGGCGGCCCGGCTTCGCTGGCCTGCGCCGCGGAATTGCAACGCCAGGGCGCGCAGGCCACCATTATCGAACGCCGTCCTTTGCCCGGCGGACTGAACACCTACGGTGTGGCCGAATACAAGCTGCGCGCGGCCGAGAGCCTGCGCGAGGTGGAGATGATTCGCCGCATGGGCGTCGCATTTCGCTTCGGAACGAGCATTGATTCGGCGTCTGCGCTGCGAACGCTCGAAGCGGAGTTTGATTACATCTTTCTCGGCGTCGGCCTGGGGGCGATGCAGCGGCTCGGGATTCCCGGAGAAGACATCGAGGGGGTCATGAATGCGCTCGAACTCATTTCCGCATACAAGACCGGCCATCTTCGCGCGCTACACGGTACGGTGGTCGTGGTTGGCGCCGGGAACACCGCGATCGATGCCGCCAACGCCGCCCGCCGACTGGGCGCGGAAACTGTTTATCTTCTCTATCGGCGCAGCGAAGGCGACATTTCGGCCTTTGATTTCGAGTACGAGCACGCCAAGCATGAAGGGGTGCAGTTTCTCTGGCGGCGACAGCCTCTCGCAGTCCGCTCGGATGCGCACGGGCGCCTGCTGCTGGATACGGTGCAGGTGAGGCCGGTGGAGAGGACGCTGCTGCCCATTCCTGATTCTCAATACACCATTGCGTGCGATTTGCTGGTGCCGGCCATCGGGCAGTCGCCGTTTGCCCAACTGGTTCAGGAACTGCGCGATATTGAGGTGCGCGATGGACGAGTCATCGCCGAACCGGGCACGGGCCGCACCGGCAATCCCCGCTACTTTGCCGGGGGCGATTGCGTGAACGGCGGGCGCGAGGTGGTGGACGCAGTGGCTGGCGGCAAGCGCGCCGCTCGGGCGATTCTCAAAGCTGCGGAGGCCGCAAATGAGTGATCTTCGCGCGACGGATATTCGGGTGAAGGGATTCGCCGGCGGCATCAACTCTCCCAATCCGTTCTGGCTGGCGTCAGCGCCGCCCACGAACACGGGCGAGATGATTATGCGGGCCTTCGACGCCGGCTGGGGCGGCGCAGTGTGGAAGACGATCGGGGAGCCGGTCACCAATGTCAGCTCGCGTTATTCGTCCGCGGACTGGAACGGGCAGCGGATCATGGGCTTCAACAACATTGAACTCATCAGCGACCGCGGTATCGAGGAAAATCTGCGCGAGATGGCGGAAGTGAAGAAACGCTATCCGGAAAATGCGGTGATTGCGTCGCTGATGGTGGCTTCGAATCGAGAGACATGGCATGAGATCGTAGCGCGAGCTGAGGATGCGGGCGCGGACGGCCTGGAGCTCAATTTCGGTTGTCCTCACGGTATGAGCGAGCGGGGCATGGGATCGGCCGTGGGACAAGTGCCGGAGTACGCCGAAATGATAACCGCGTGGGTGAAGGAAAAGGCGCGCACGCCGGTGCTGGTCAAGCTCACGCCCAACATCTCCGACATTCGCACCGTGGCGCGTGCGGCAAAGCGCGGCGGCGCCGACGGGTTGTCCGCGATCAACACCATCAATTCGATTACGGGCATCGATCTCGATACTTTCATTCCTCGCCCCAATGTGGATGGCAAGAGCTCGCATGGCGGCTACTGCGGGCCGGCGGTGAGGCCGATCGCTCTCAACATGGTGCAGCAGATCCTGTCCGATGGTGAATCCGCGCTGCCGCTCTCGGGCATCGGCGGAATCGCCACATGGCGCGATGCGACGGAGTTCATTCTGCTGGGCTGCGGGACAGTGCAGGTTTGCACGGCAGTGATGCACTACGGCTATCGCATCGTGGAAGACTTGACGGAAGGCCTGGAAAACTGGATGCGGTCAAAGGGGTTCGCGGCCATCGAAGATTTCCGCGGCCTCTCGCTCGGGCGAGTCACCGAGTGGAAGCATCTCAATCTCAACTACAAGATTGTGGCGCGCATCGATGAGCAGAAGTGCATAGGCTGCGATCTTTGCCACATTGCGTGCTGGGACGGGGCGCACCAGTGCATTCATCTTGACCGCGTCTCCGGGCCCGTGGACGGCCCCGTCGATCTCCATTCCAAACCGGCCGTCAAAGAGGCAGAAAGCCGCGCATCCATTGCCGTCACGCCGGTGACGCGCAAGGAGCGCGCTCTAGATCCCGCAGGGCATGGACCCTATCCGACGCCACTTGCGCGCATCCCGCGTGTGGACGAGACGGAGTGCGTGGGCTGCAATTTGTGCTCCTGCGTGTGCCCGGTGGACCAGTGTATCACCATGGTGGAGGTTGATACGGGCCTGGCGCCGGAGACATGGGACGAGCGCACGCGAGGCACCGCACGCGGCCCTCAACCGCAACCCTGAAACGGACGGATGAACATGGCCACACTGCTGATTCAAAATGGAACCATCGTCAACGTCGATTCCACAGTGCAGGCCGACCTGCTGATTGACGGCGCGGTCATTAAGGAAGTGCGCGCGGGCATTCCCACGAGTTCGGCGGCCAGGGTAGTGGATGCGCGCGGCCTTTTGCTGCTTCCGGGCGGGATCGACGCGCACACGCATCTCGATATGCCGTTTGGCGGGTCGAAGTCCGCCGATGATTTTGAGACGGGCACGAGGGCCGCGGCGATCGGCGGGACCACTACGATTGTGGATTTTGCGATTCAGGCGCGCGGGACCAAGATGCGCACGGCGCTCGATACGTGGTGGAAGAAGGCCGAGGGCAAGGCGTGCATCGACTATGGCCTGCACATGATTGTCACCGACCTGGGAGATGCGGGACTTGAAGATATGGACGACATGGTGAGCGAGGGCGTGGCCAGCTTCAAGCTCTTCATGGCTTACCCCAACGTGCTCATGGTTGACGACGCAACGATCTTCAAGGCGTTGCGCCAGACGGCGAAGAATGGGGCGCTCATATGCATGCATGCCGAGAACGGCTCGGTCATTGACGTGATCGTGCAACAGGCACTCGCCGAGGGCAAGACCGCACCCATTTATCACGCGCTGACGCGCCCAACGCTCGCCGAAGCTGAAGCCGTGCATCGCGCCATTGCCATGGCGGAGATGGCCGGCGTGCCGGTTTACATTGTGCACCTCTCCAGTGAAGATGCGCTGAACCAGGTGCGCGAAGCGCGCGACCGCGGCCTGCCCGCTTTTGCCGAGACCTGCCCGCAGTATCTGCTGCTCTCGCTCGAAGATGTAGCCGACGCCGGCTGGGAAGGCGCGAAGTACGTGTTTACCCCGCCGTTGCGCGAGCGCCGGAATCAACCTCGGCTTTGGGAGGGTCTGCGCAAAGACCACTTACAAGTGGTCTCGACCGACCACTGCCCCTTCTGCTTCGCCGATCAAAAAGCGCTCGGCAAAGATGACTTTACGAAGATTCCCAACGGTGGCCCCGGTATTGAGAATCGCCTGCAATTGCTGCATCATCACGGCGTGGGCCTGGGCAATTTCTCGCTGAACCGCTTCGTCGAATTAGTTTCTACTGCACCGGCGCGCATCTTCGGCATGTATCCCAAGAAGGGGATTCTGGCCGCGGGCAGCGATGCCGACATCGTTCTATGGGATCCCATTGCCGAGTACACCATCAGTGCCGCCACGCATCACATGCGCGTGGACTACTCCATGTTTGAGGGATTTCATGTACGCGGCAATGCCCGCGATGTTTATTCTCGCGGCGAGTTGATCGTTTCAAACGGGGAATTCATCGGCAAGCCAGGCCGTGGGAATTATTTGCGCCGGGAAGCGCGCGGCGGCGCCTGGAAATGAACCAATCTTAAAAAAGGCAAGACCAATCCCGACTCCGATCGTAGAACCCTCACCATGGGGAGGTCCAGTGAGCAGCAACGATCCGTCTCTTTCGAATCGCGACCTGATGCCAACCACGCCGGCGCAGCGCACCTGGGGCTTTTACAACTACACGGCGCTATGGTTTTCAATGTGCATGGAGATCACCACATACCAGCTTGCCTCGTCGCTGATTGCGAAGGGCATGGACTGGAAGCAGGCCATCGGCACCGTGCTGCTGGGAAATCTCATCGTGCTGGTTCCGATGCTGCTTAACGCGCATGCGGGAGCGAAGTATGGAATTCCATTTCCCGTGTTTATTCGCGCGCCGTTTGGCGTGCGCGGGGCCAATATAGCTGCGATTCTGCGCGCAGTTGTGGCCTGTGGCTGGTTCGGTATTCAATCGTGGATCGGGGGAACAGCAATTTACGCCATGCTGGCGGTGATGTGGCCCGCGGCGGCGGCGAAAAACGGCGTTCTGTGGGTTTGTTTTCTGGGGTTCTGGCTGCTCAACATGGCGGTGGTCTGGCGCGGTGTCGAATCCATTCGCCGCCTGCAGGCTTTTGGCGCGCCATTCATGTTCATCATGAGCGCGGCGCTGCTCATCTGGGTGCGGATGAAGGCAGGCAGCTTTGGCAACATGCTTTCCACGCCCAGCCAGTTCCACTCTACCGGCGAGTTTCTTGCGGTCTTTTTCCCCTCGCTCACGGCGATGGTGGGTTATTGGGCCACGCTCGCGCTCAACATTCCAGACTTTACGCGCTACTCGAAGTCGCAGAGCGCGCAATCCTGGGGACAGGCATTCGGGCTACCGGTGGCCATGGTGCTTTATACGTTTGTCGGCATCGCGGTCACGTCGGCTTCGACGGTGCTTTTCGGCCACGCGATCTGGAATCCGATCGCGCTTATCGGCGCATTTCATCAGCCGGTGGTGGCGTTCATCGCGCTGATTGCAATTCTCATTGCCACGCTCAACGTGAACATCGGCGCCAACGTGGTGTCACCGTCGAACGACTTCTCCAATCTCTATCCGCGCCTGATCAGCTTTCGCACCGGCGGCCTGATCACAGGATTTCTGGGGCTGGCGATGTGCCCGTGGAAGTTGCTGGCGACGCCGGACGCCTACATTTTCGGCTGGCTGGTGGGTTATTCCGGCTTGCTGGGGCCGGTAGCCGGCATCATGATTTCGGATTACTTCCTGATCCGCAAGACCGAGCTTGACGTGAACTCGCTTTATCACTGCGAAGGCGTGTATTACTACACAAAGGGCATCAATCCCCGCGCCATTGCAGCGCTGGTGGCTGGCGTGGTGATAGCGCTGATCGGCCTGGTCGTAAAGCCGCTTCACTTTCTCTACGATTACGCGTGGTTCGTGGGCTTTTTCACGGCGAGCGGCGTTTATATTGCGTTGATGAAACTGGCCGCGCCGGAAGCCTATGTTGAGAGCGCGGAAGAGCTCGCGTGACTCGGCTCCAGGACTACACCAGCGCATCGGCAATCGCGAGGTGCTCATCGAGCGCGGCGACTCCGAGGTCCAACTCCTCTTTCGTGACGATCAGCGGTGGCGCGATGATGAAGTGGCTCACCCACGACTGGATCGAGACACCCTGCGCCATCATCTTTGCGGCGATCTGATCGACAACAAGTGGCTTTCCTTCCACCTTATCGCGCATGGTGTTGAACGGCTGCTTGGTATCGCGGTTCTTCACGATTTCAACGGCGAAGAAGAGTCCCAGGCCGCGCACGTCGCCGATGGAAACATGCCTGGCCTTGAGAGCTTCGAGCTTCTTGCGAAGATAGGGTTCCAGCTCCGCGGCGCGCTCGACGAGCTTGAGCCGCTGCATTTCTTCGATGGTGACAACCGCGGGGCCGAGTGTAAGCGGATGCGCCTCGTAGGTATGGCCGTGGGCGAAGTAATGCTCCTCGAAGTAGTCGGCGATCTTAGCGGTCGTGGCGCAGAGACCGAGAGGAATGTAGGCCGAAGTAATTCCCTTGGCGGTAACGAGGATATCGGGCTTTACATGCCAGTGGTCCACGGAAAACCATTTGCCGGTGCGGCCCCATCCGGCCATCACTTCATCGGCGATCATCAACACGCCATGGCGATCGCAGATCTCTCGCAGGCGAGGGAAGTACTCCGGCGGCGGAACGAGGACGCCGTTGGTGCCTACGACCGGCTCGAGAATGATGGCAGCCACATCGCTTTCGTTACGGATCATGTGCTCGATGTAGTCGGCGCAGGCGATGTTACAGCCGGGATAGGTGTGCTTGATGGGGCAATCGTAACAATTGGTTTCCGGCGCAAAGACGAATCCTCCGCCCTTTCCACCAGGTTCCATGGCCCAACGGCGAGGGTCGCCGGTGGCCGCGATAGCGCCCATGGTCGATCCATGATAAGAGCGGTAGCGCGAAATAATCTTGGTCTTTCCGGTCACCATGCGCGCGATCTTGAAGGCCGCTTCATTGGCCTCAGTGCCGCTGGTGGCGAAGAAGAATTTGTTCAAGCCCTGGGGAAGGACCTCAAGCAGTTTGGTGCTCAGGCGCGCGCGTGCCGCGGTGGCAAAGCCGGGGGCCGCATAGGCGAGCTCTCGCGCCTGTTCTGCAATGGCCTCGACTACGCGCGGATTTTTGTGGCCCAGGTTCACGCACATCAATTGGGAGCTGAAGTCGAGGTAGCGGTTGCCCGCGCCGTCAGTGAACCAGCAGCCCTCGGCGTCGGCAATATGCAGCGGCTTCCAGGTCTTCTGGAAGCGCCAGGTGCCGTAGTTGGTTTGACGCGTGATGGTCGAGATTTGCTCGGATGTAAGCTTGTCGTGCGGAAAACTTTCACTCATCGATGCCGGCCTCCATAGGCATCCATGCTATCACCGCGGCTTCGGGACCTGAGCACACAGGGGAATGTATTACGCGGCGGCGAACGTCTCCTCTTTGAGGACGCGCTGATAAGCAGGCAGGGTCAGGAATTCAACGAAATCAGGCGATCTTACCAGCTCGCGCAAGAGGTTTGCGGCCTTCTCATAGGCTGCATAGCGCACGAGGTCTATCGCGCTCTTCTGCCTCGAGAGTTCGGCGGCGATGAGACTTTCCACCAGCGCAGCATCGACGACAGTACCATTGCTGAGCTTTGCATTCTGGTGTACCCATTGCCAGAGTTGCGCGCGGCTGATCTCGGCGGTGGCCGCGTCTTCCATCAGGTTGAAGAGCGGAACGCAGCCGATACCGCGCAGCCACGCCTCAACATAGCCCAGCCCGACGGCCACATTCTGCTTCAATCCGGCCTCGGTGATTTGTCCATCGGGAACCTGAAGCAGGTCAGCCGCGGTTGCGTTGTAATCAGGAAGCTGCTTTGAAATCTGGTTGGGTTGCGGCATCAGGCGATCGAATACTTCGAGCGCCACCGGCACCAGGCCGGGATGCGCGACCCAGGTGCCGTCGTGGCCATCGCTTGCCTCGCGCTCCTTGTCGGCCTGGACCTGGGCGATCGCCTTGTCGTTCGCAACGGGATCGGACTTGATGGGAATGTAGGCGGACATTCCGCCCATTGCATGCACGTTGCGTTTGTGGCACGTCTTGATTGCCAGCCTGGAATAACTGCGCATGAAGTGCGTGGTCATGGTCACTTGAGCACGGTCAGGCAGCACTGCGTGTGGATCACAAGCGAACTTCTTGATGAAGCTGAAGATGTAATCCCAGCGGCCACAGTTCAGTCCGGCGGAGTGCTCACGCAACTCGTAAAGAATCTCGTCCATTTCGAAGCTGGCCAGGATGGTTTCAATAAGAACCGTGGCCTTGATAGCGCCATGCGCCAGCCCGATCGCCTTCTGGGCGCGAATGAAGATGTCGTTCCACAGCCGCGCCTCAAGATGGCTCTCGATTTTGGGCAGGTAGAAGTATGGGCCGCTGCCGCGCGCCAGCAGCTCGCGGGCATTATGAAAGAAGTACAGACCGAAGTCGAAAATGGAGCCGGACATCGGCTCTCCATCTACCAGGACGTGCCGTTCTTCCAGATGCCAACCACGCGCGCGAACAAACAGGACAGCAGGCTTATCGATCAGCTTGTAATGCTTGCCGGTTGCGGAATCGGCGTAGGTGATGGTGCGCCGGATGGCATCGCGGAGATTGATCTGACCGTCGAGCAGGTTGTTCCAAAGCGGAGTGCTCGAGTCCTCAAAATCAGCCATGAATACCTTTGCGCCGGAGTTAAGCGCGTTGATGATCATCTTGCGGTCAACGGGACCGGTGATCTCTACGCGGCGGTCCAGGATGTCGTTGGGCAACGATGCCACCGTCCACGCGCTCTCGCGAATGTTCCTGGTTTCTTCAAGAAAATCGGGTTTTTCCCCGGCATCGAGTCTTTTTTGCCGTTCATGACGCGCTGACAGCAACGTTTTACGGCGTGCATTGAACGTCCGTTGCAAATCCACGATAAAGGCGATGGCCTGCGGAGTGAGGATTTCAGCATAGCTCTCGCTCACAGGGGCAAGAAATTCGACTCCAGGCTGGCTAATGGAAACAGGCATGAAGATAGGCTCCCAATCGAAAGAATCAACTATTCCAGTTTGCATCAAGGCGGCGGTTCTTGTCTCCACGCAGAAAATCTTCAGTGGCAACTTTGCGAATCGATGCATCGAGCAATTCAACCAGGTGAAAGGCGGCCATTGCTTTCATCCCGCGCCGGCGCAGCCATCTTTTCACTTGCAAGCAGGCCTTCGGCATGGTAAAGCTGATAACTCAGCCCCTTAGCGCCCCGCGACTTGCGCAAAAAAACTCAGGAGGTCTTACGGATGAGCCAGCCTTATGTGGGTGAAGTCCGGTTGGTTGGTTTTAGCTACGCGCCTGTCGATTGGGCGTTGTGTAACGGCCAGATATTCTTCATTGGCCAAGCCGACACGTTGTTCAGTCTGATCGGCAATACATATGGCGGGGACGGTATTTCCACTTTTGCGGTTCCCGATCTTCAAGGCCGCACTCCCATCCACCAGGGGTCGAGCGGCGCCAGCAGTTACACTCCCGGGCAAAAAGGCGGAGCTGAAAATGTGACCATCACCCTGGCCACGTTTCCCAGTCACAGCCATAGCCTGATGGCTGCGGCCGCGACTACCGGCAACGTCAACAGCCCAGCTAACACCACGGTGAGCGCCGGTTCTGAGGTCTACTCGACCGAAACACCCAATCAGGCCATGAATACAAACATGGTGAGCTTTAGCGGCGCCAACGACGCCTCGCACAACAATATGCAGCCGTACCTGGTGCTGAACTGGGTTATCGCGCTTCACGGCATCTACCCCAGCCATTGATCCGCACGGTCTGAAGGTCCTTTTGGAAGGAGATTGAGAATGGGTCAACCGTTTGTCGGCCAACTGTTACTGACGTCATTCAACTTCGCACCCAGATTCTATGCCTTGTGCAATGGCCAGGTATTCCCGATCAACACAAACCCGCAGCTTTTTTCGCTGATCGGATACGCGTTCGGCGGGGACGGACAAACGAGGTACGCGCTGCCCAATCTCCAGGGCAAAACTCCCGTGTGTTTTGGGAACGGCATCGGGATGGGGCAGTCGGGCGGGACGGAGGGTTATGCTCTCACCCAGGCCGATGTTCCCAGCCATTCGCACTCGCTGAGCGCTTCAAAATCAGCGGCGTCCCTGACCAGACCCGACAGCGCAATGCTTGCCGGCCTCGGCACGGCTATCTATGCCGGACCGACCCCCGGAACGCTTGCGCCCATGGCACAGGCCACCATCGCCACGAACGGAAACAGCCAGGCCCACGAGAACCGCCAGCCCTTCCTGGTCATGACGTGGTCCATCGCATTGACGGGCATCTATCCATCACGCCCCTAAAGGAGAATCGAAATATGTCAGATGTCTTTGTCGGTCAATTGGCGCTGGTCGGTTTCAACTGGGCTCCGTATCAGTGGGCGCTTGCCAACGGCGCGCTCTACCCCATCAATTCGTACCCCGCGCTGTATACGCTGTTTCAAAAGACATATGGCGGCGACGGAAAGACCAATTTCGGTCTTCCCAATCTGCAGGGCGCGGTTGCCATCGGAGCCGGTCAGGGCATCGGTCTTGCTTCTTACGGGCTTGGCCAGAGCGGCGGCGCGACAAGCGTAATCCTGTCCTTTCCGCAAACTCCCGACCATAACCACACGGTGATGGCCAAAAATCCAAACACAACCGGGAAGGCGACAACGCCAGTGGGCAGTGTTTTTGCCGAATCAAACGCCGGAAGCATCTACTCGAGCGACGCCGGGACGCCGTTCAAAATGATGCAATCGAATGCCCTCACACCGTATACCGGGGGTGGCGGGCCGCACCCCAACATGATGCCGTACCAAGGCTTGAACTGGATTGTTTCGCTGTCGGGTATTTTCCCAACAAAACCGCAGTAGACTTTCGCTAACAGGGCCGGCGATGTGGCCGGTCCGCCCCGTCTTTCAATTATGTCGACGCTAGCCGTACGCCCCGCGCTGCCCCAGGACGAGATATTCTTGTACGACCTTTATTCCGCGGTTCGCGCGCCGGAGTTCGCCCTGGCGCCGGTTTCCGCGGCGCAGAAGGAAGAACTCATCCGGATGCAGTTTCGGCTGCAGATGTCGGCGTACACGCAGAACTATCCCAACTCCTGCTGCCACGTGGTGATGCTGGATGGCAAGCCGGCGGGCCGCCTGTGGGTTGCGCAGACGGAGGGCGAATTCCATCTCGTCGACATTGCCATTCATCCCAAGCTGCAAAGCAAGGGAATCGGGACGGTGCTGATGCAACGGCTGCAGCAGGAGGCCGCGAAAGCCAGGCTGCCGATCCGCTGCTGTGTCTTCCGGTTCAATCCTGGATCGCTGCGCTTTCACCAGCGCCTGGGGTTCACGATTGTGCGCTCGGATGAGATGCACCACTACATGGAGTGGCGGAGCGTTGCCCTGCTATAGGATCTATGCGGGGGCGGTGGCCGCTGGGTGAGTCCCTGCGGCGATTAAATCCCGCGCCCACCCGTTGCAGACATCCTCGAGCTGCCTGCGCATCTCATCTACGCTGCTGTAATGGAGAACGCGGAGATCCTGGCGCTGTTCCAACTCGCTGCGAAAGGCGAGAATCTCAGGGTTGGTTTCGTGGAGCGCATTCTTGAGGCTGACCACGACCTCACGCATGGGCATGGAAGGATCGTCGCGGCACTCGACGGCCAACAGAAACAATTTCCGGAACAAGTCGCGCGGTCCCCAGTCATCTTGAAATATCTGGACGAAGTAAGTCGACCAGCGGACATTTTCAGAAACAATTCCGCGGTTTCCGGAGATCTGGTCGTTGTCCCGCAGGCCAACGGAGACCAGCAGGATTTTGGCGGGCATGGCGGTGGTTTCATTGGCCTGGGCGATGGCGTCGTGACAAGCCTGACGATCCGGCTCCAGATCGCCTGGGGCCGAGATGAAAACGCGGTAGGTATCGAATCCGTGGGGCATAGAGAATCCAGCATAGCCGAAGCAGCAAGATCACAACAAGGCTTGGGATGATGCAATCGATGAAGGATCAAGCGCTGCTTCAGGGACTCCGGTGTTGCCGGATGCCGAACCCGTAACGCGGGGCTGAAGCAAGCGGATGGAATTGCAGAGGCGATGCACCTCAAGAGGCCAGCGCCAAAACGCTCCTGGCATGGTTTGAATTGACGCTGTTCAAGCACTTAATTATAATTTCTGTATGGGTTTGGCATGTTCATGCAGTTGTTGTCGCTCCTCACGGGCTTGTCCTGCTGAGTTGAGCGTCATGGCGTGAATGCAAGTCCGCCTTTAATACCTCAGACTCCTCACTCTTAATTGGGCAAGCTTGAAAGCCGATTTTCGGCGAGGCCGTACTTGTACGCGGCTGGTGGCAACTGGAAGCAACACTCAGCAGCCTAGATCACTCTCAGGAACGAAAGATGGTGGCATAATCCAATGCGGACTGAATGCGGGGAGATAGAACTCGGTTCTACGTTACCGGCCCGGATCGGGAACACGCCGCTGCTTCGCCTGGACAAGACTGTCCGCGGGCTGGAGGGAGTGACGTTGCTGGCCAAGGCCGAATGGCTGAATCCGGGCGGCAGCGTAAAAGATCGGGCAGCGTCGGCGATGGTGCGCGATGCGCGGGAACGGGGAAGGCTCAGGACGGGCAAGACAGTGCTGGACGCAAGCAGCGGCAACACCGGGATTGCGCTGGCCATGCTGGGCGCGGCGCAAGGGTTTCCGGTGTATCTGGCGATGCCATCCAATGTCTCTCCGGAACGCAAGCGCATTCTCAAGGCGTACGGAGCGCATATGGAGTGGACCGACCCGGACCAGGGTTCGGACGGAGCGATTCGCCGCGCTCGGGAGCTGGCCGGCAACGAGCCTGAGCGTTTCTGCTACTTGGATCAATACTCGAACGACGCAAACTGGAAGGCGCACTACGAAAGCACGGGGCGGGAAATCTGGCGGCAGAGCGATGGCCGCGTAACTCATTTTGTGGCCGGACTGGGCACCAGCGGCACATTCATGGGCATTACGCGCCGGCTCAAGGAAATGAATCCGGCGGTTCAAGCGGTGAGCGTGCAACCGGATTCACCCTTTCACGGTCTGGAAGGGCTCAAGTACATGGCCACATCGATTGTGCCGGCGATCTACGATCCGGACCTTGCCGATCGCGCACTGACGGTTGAGACCGAAGCCGCGTACACGATGGCGAAGCAACTAGCTCGCGAGGAGGGCCTGCTGGTAGGTATTTCCGCGGCAGCGGCGGTGGCTGCGAGCTTGCAGATTGCCCGCGAAGAGACAGCTGCAGGACGGGATGCAGTGATTGTGACGGTGCTGCCGGATTCGGCAGACAAGTATCTGAGCGAGCGCTTCTGGGAGGAAGCTTAGAGGTGCTGCGGCTGAACCGAGAGGTTTTCGATGCGATTCGCGCGCATGGCGAGGAGACTTATCCGCACGAGTGCTGCGGTGCGCTGCTGGGGCGCGCAACGGCGAACGGCTGGTGGATTGAAACCTCGGTCAAGGCGGCCAATACGCGCACGGATTCCGCGCACAACCGGTATCAGATTTCGCCGGCGGAGCTGGTGAAGATCGAGCGGGAATCGCGGCAGCGGGGGTTGAGCATTGCCGGGTTTTATCACTCTCATCCCGACCATCCCGCGCAGTGGTCGGAGACCGATCTTACCGAGGCGCACTGGCTGGGTTGTTCTTACGTCATAACGGCGGTAGCGCAGGGCAACGCAACGGAAACCAACGCATTTCTGCTGGCAGGAGACGCCGAGGAGAGCAAGCGCTTCGAGGCAGAGTCAATCGAATTGCAAGAGTAACGAGGTAAGCCGCACCGAAGGACGCATCAACTGAATCCAAGAAAGTGCAAGAGAGGAATTGAAGAGAATGACGATTTACATCCCAACGCCATTGCGCCCCTTCGCAGCGGGCAAGGATGCCGTGGAAGTGAGCGCGGCCACGGTGGCGGCGGCGCTCGATGAGCTGACGCAGACGTTTCCGGAGTTGCGCAAGCATCTCTTTACGAGCGAAGGGAAAGTGCGCGCGTTTGTGAATGTGTATCTGAACGACGAAGATGTGCGCTACCTGCCGGGCAAGGAAGCCACAGAGGTTTCCCCCACGGATACTCTATCGATCATTCCATCCATCGCCGGAGGGACAGTTGGCATGGCTTGAGGCCAGGCGCAACGGGAAATCGCCGATGCTGCGGCTTCTAAGATGCTCGGGTGACTGGAGTTGAGTCGCCTTGCCGTCTTTGATCTTCATGCCGTGGTTTGCGAGAATTCCGAATATCAGTGATTCAAAATGGTCGGGGCGGAGGGATTCGAACCCCCGACCCTCTGCTCCCAAAGCAGATGCGCTACCAGGCTGCGCTACGCCCCGACACTTTCCTGCTCGACACTCATTCGATTGTAACGCGAAACGGGCTGCGAACCCGCGTGGGGCGTGGGTCAGGCGGGATAGGATCAGAGCGTGATCCGGTAGTTTCCACTACGTGCGGTCAGGCAGTGGAAACTCATTCGATGCTACAATCGATAGGGAATATGGCGGCTATAGTTCAGCGGCAGAACGCCTGACTGTGGCTCAGGATGTCGTGGGTTCGATCCCCACTAGCCGCCCCAATAGCCCCGGAGCGCTAGGCTTTGAGCCTGTCCCCGATTCGCCGAGGTTCCTCAATTTCCAAGGCCCATGAAGATGCAGGTCCCGACCAGGACGCGGCCGGAATTCCCGCCTGGCTGACCTCATTTGAACCTCACCGCGGGCTCAAAAACGGGCACATTCAAACCATCGTCGGCAATTTCCTGCCGCGCCCGGCGTTTCGGCTCACCACGGTTTCTGAGACCGTCGAAGTAGACGCCGCCGACGGCAGCTCGGTGCTCTGCCATTGCCACTGGCAGCCGGAATCGGTGCGCGCTCAGCGCCTGACGGCAGTGCTGGTGCATGGCCTCGAAGGCTCGTCGGACTCCCGCTACGTTCAAGGCATTTCAGCACGGGCTTTTGCGGCCGGGATGAACGTGGTGCGGATGAACATGCGCAACTGCGGCAGTTCCGACGCGCTGACTCCCACGCTCTACCACTCCGGCCTCTCGGGCGATGTGGGCGCGGTAATGCGGCATTATGCGGCGCGTTTCGGCCTGGAGCGCGTAGCCCTGGTCGGCTATTCCATGGGAGGGAACCTGGTGCTCAAGCTGGCCGGGGAGTGGGGAAGCGATGCGCCGCTGGTTGGGGTTGCCGCGGTTTGTCCGGCTATCGACCTGGCTGCCGGCGCCGACGCCCTTCACGAGCCGGTGAATCGGATGTACGAAGCTCGTTTTCTGTTTGGGCTGATGCGGCGTTTTCACCGCAAAGCGGCGCTGTTTCCGGACCTCTATGAAACCGCCGGGATCGGTCCGGTGCGTTCGATTCGCGAGTTTGACAACAAAATCGTGGCTCGCTATTGCGGTTTCCGCGACGCCGACGACTACTATTACCGGGCAGCCAGCGCGCGGGTGGTGGACCGCATCTCCGTTCCCACACTAATCCTCTGCGCGCAGGACGATCCATTCATCCGTCTCTCGCCTGAAACGCGCACGTGTCTCCGCGGGAACCCGCACATTGTTTTAGTGGAAACCCGCCATGGCGGGCACTGCGCTTTTCTTTCACGCGACGCCGGCAACGATATTCACTGGGCTGAGGCCGCGGTGATCCGCTATCTCTCGGAGGTCTCCCCAGGCGTATTTCCAAGCGTCGAGAGGTCCGATCCGGCTGCGTCGAAGCTACAATAAAGAGCGTGGGCGAGTAGCTCAACTGGATAGAGCACCGGCCTTCTAAGCCGGGGGTTGCGGGTTCGAGCCCCGCCTTGCCTACCACACTGGAGTCAATAGCTGACCTATATTCCTGGTGAACACCAACGGACACGCGTTATTCAGGCTTGCCGGTGTAGTGTTCATGGTGGTGGACTTCGCCGTGATCTTCAAGCGATTCGAGGTGGGTGATCACTTCGGCCGGCATGCCCAGTTCGGCGGACAGGCGTTCTTCGAGGATGGTGGCCAGGGCGTGGGCTGCAGCCACCGAAGTCAGACTCGGAAACAACAGGTGGACTTCGATGATCTGGCGATACCCGGTGGTGCGGAAGCGGACGCCATGATATTGAATGCTCAGCTCCGAGCAGATTGAGTCCAGCCGGGAGCGAATCTTGCGGCCGGCATCCGGATCGGAATAGTCCAGCAGCCCGACCGCCGAACGCCAGACCAGCCGTCCTCCCGACCAGAGAATGTTTGCAGCGACGGCGATTGCCACCAGGGGATCGAAGGGCTTCCAGTGGGTGAGCAGGACCAGCCCGAGTCCCGCCACCACGCCGAAGCTGGTCCAACTGTCGGTGAGGACGTGTTTGCCATCGGCTTCAAGGATGAGCGAATTGGTGCGCCGGCCGGTGCGGACGAGATAGTAACCCAGGCCCGAGTTGAGAATACCGGCCAGAAGGATGAGCAGCACCCCAGCGCCCAGGCTTTGCAACTGCAAGCCCGCCACCCAGGCGCGGATCGACTGAATGAGGATGGCGATTGCGGCCACGACAATCAGCGCGCCTTCAAACCCCGCGGAGAAGAAGGTGATCCGCTCATAGCCGTAGAGGAAATGCCGCGAAGCCGGCCGGGCGCTGAGTCGCAGGCTGTAACTGGCGAAGCTCACGGCAATAACATGTATCACCGACTCGGCCGCGTCGGAGAAGATGGCAACCGAGTGGGTTAAGAACCAGGCTGCTGTTTTGCCCACCAGCATGGCCACGCCAACGAGGAGAGAGATGCGCATAGCGAATTGCGCATCACGCAACTCCTGTGCGTCTCGGGGCGGCGCGTGGCTATCGATCTGCTGCCTTGACACCTTAATCTCCCGCGGAACGGTTTCTCTGTATTCGGGAAATGATGATGCATAAGTCCTGATGAAAGATGTGATGAGTCTAACACCGCTTTCGTGAGGAAGGTGTGTCAGCGCCTCGACCCCATATTTTTCGTCATAGGTTCCAGCTGGTTGCATCAATAGCCTGAGACGAGGGAAAAATATCCCTCAGAGGCTAAAGCTCATGGTGTTTGCGGCATTATCGGCACGGCTGAAGCCGTGCCCTTTCAAAGCGGGGTTTATGCAACCAGTTCTAGCAGGCGAGAGCTACGCCATCGGCGCGCATTTCGCTGGCTGCGGCAAAGACACGGTCGGCGCCCTGTTTTCGGTTTTCAATGCACTCATAGCGCCCGAATCCGCCGTCGCTTTGGCCGATGGGCCAACCCATGGCGATGAGGGCTTTGCGGGTGTCAACGGGAATGCCGGCCTCGAGATGAAGCAGGCCACGAGGGGTGAGATTCGGTGGATCTTCTCCCATGGTCTGCGAGGAGCCTTCGTGATGCCAGCGTGGGCTGTCGCCGGCAGCCTGCACGTCGAGTCCGTAGTCGACGCGATTGACGACGATCTGGGTTTGTCCCTGCGGCTGCATGTCGCCGCCCATGACGCCAAAGGCGAGCCAGGGCACGCCGTCTTTGGCGGCAAAGCCGGGGATGATGGTTTGGAAAGGGCGCTTGCCGGGCGCGTAGAGATTCGGATGGCCATACTCTAATGAGAACAGCTCGCCGCGATCCTGGAACATGAAGCCGAGGCCGTCGGCGACCAGCCCCGAACCCATGCCGCGGAAGTTGGATTGAATCATGGAGACCATCATGCCGCTTTTGTCGGCGGTGCAGAAGTAGGTGGTGTCGCCGTGGCTGGGAGCCTGGCCAGGATAGACGGGCTCGAGGATGCGATCGAGGCGAATGAGCTGGGCGCGCTGCTTCGCGTAATCCTTGGAGTTAAGCCAGTCGATGGGGATTTTTGCGAAGTGCGGGTCGGCATAGTAGCGGGCGCGGTCTTCGTAGGCCAGGCGCTTGGCTTCAATCTGGACGTGGAGGGATTGCGTGGACTGGAAACCGAATCCGCGCATGTCGAATTGCTCGATCATGTTGAGCATCTGCAACGTAGCCAGCCCCTGTGTGTTGGCGGCCATGGCATAAACGTCGACGCCGCGGTAGCTGGTCACCAGCGGTTCATCCCACTCGGCATGATGCGCGCGCAGATCTTCGGCCGAGAGCCAGCCTCCGATGCGCTTGAAGTAGGCGTCGATGGTGTTGGCGATGGGGCCGTTGTAAAAAGCGTCGCGGCCGCCGGCGGCAATCATGCGATAGGTGCGTGCGAGGTCCGGATTGCGGCGGACGTCATATTCGTTGGGGGCCTTACCTCCGGGCGTGTAGGTGGCCACCGCATTGGCTGTTTCTTCAACGCCGGAGGCGGGACGGAGAAAAGCCGCCATGTTGCGCTTGATGTAATAACCGATGATTTGCGGCGCGGGATCGCCGCTCTCGCAGTAATGAATGGCGGGTTCGAAGAGCTCTGCCCACTTGAGTTTTCCGTAGCGCTGGTGCAAGGTCCACCAGCCATCGAGCGCGCCGGGGGTGGAGACGGAGACGGCGCCAAGTTTGGGGATAACGCCGTTGACGGCTCGGGAACGCACGGTGGCCAGGGAGAGCGATTTTGGGCTCCGGCCGGAGCTGGCCATGCCGGCCAGCTTGCGTGCCTCGGGATCCCAGACGAAGGCGAAGCAATCGCCGCCGAGGCCTGAGCTTACCGGTTCGACAAAGCCGAGCATGGCGTTAGCGGCGATGGCCGCATCAACCGCGGAGCCACCGCGCTTGAGCATTTCGATGGCGGCCTGGGTAGCCAGCGGGTGCGCGGTGCCGGCAGCTCCCGAGCACCCTAGCGCCGGAGACCGCGAGCTGAAGCTAGCCCCGGCAGGCCGATCTCCGGCATGCACATCGGGGCGAGTGAATCGCTCCTCGCCGGCAGCCTGAAATCCTGGAAGACTGGCGGGAAGGCTTTGCCCGGAACCGCTCTGGGTCTGAGCGTTACCAGGTTTGGGCGCGGAAGCGATGGAACCGGCGGCGGCAAGGGAAAGAGTCTGAAGAAACATGCGGCGGCGCATAAGTGTCTCCTTCAAGGCTTGGGAAGATGATCACGCGGAAGTGGGGAAGTTCAGGTGCAGAGTTAACTCGCTTGTTTCAAGTTCCGAATGAATTCGCCATGAATTATCTCAGGTAATATCTGTGGAGCATTTTCAAGAGAATCTTTGGTTGCAGCCCGGTCCAATTCTACTTGAGTCAGTCGAATTCCGTTGGCCGGGGGGGGCTTTTCGGCCCAATACCGGCGCTTGTCCAGCCTTTTCCAATGGTGGCTGCCAAACGTACCATGGCGGGTGTATGATTCTCCCGCTGCGTCCCCTTTGCGGTATCCCCATCGTTCCGGATCGAACTTTACACCGCTGCAGGGCATCGTATTCAAGCCGGTATTCGCCGCTCGATTGGCAAGGTCAACCGGGAGGGGAGATTCGACTCGCGGGGGCGGCAGCGCAGGCGGAATGTCAGAACATCCGAGGAGGTAGGAATCATGGCGACATCGACGGCAACGCATCCGGGCAAGCTCAGCGATCGCGTGAGCTTTCGCTCCCGCTACGGCAACTATATTGGCGGCAAGTGGGCAGAGCCCGCTTCCGGCCAGTATTTTGAGAACATCACCCCCATCACGGGAAAAACGTTCTGCGAAATTCCGCGCTCCAATGCGCAGGACATCGAGCGAGCCCTGGACGCGGCGCATGCGGCGCGCGAATCCTGGGGCCAGACCAGCCCGACTCATCGCGCCGGACTCCTCAACCAGATTGCGCAGCGCATGGAAGACAATCTCGATATCCTGGCGCTGGCTGAAACCTGGGACAACGGCAAGCCGATCCGCGAATGCACTGCAGCCGATATTCCATTGGCCATCGATCACTGGCGTTACTTCGCCAGCTGCATCCGCGCGCAGGAAGGCACAATCTCAGAGATCGATCACGACACAGTGGCCTACCACTTTCACGAGCCGCTGGGTGTCGTGGGCCAGATCATTCCCTGGAACTTCCCAATTTTGATGGCTACATGGAAGCTGGCGCCGGCACTGGCCGCGGGCAACTGCGTGGTGCTCAAGCCGGCCGAGCAAACTCCGGCGAGCATTCTGGTTTGGGCGGAGCTGGTTGCCGATCTGCTGCCACCGGGCGTGCTTAACATTGTCAACGGTTTCGGCCTTGAAGCCGGCAAGCCGCTGGCCTCCAGCTCCCGAGTGGCCAAGATTGCCTTTACCGGCGAGACCACCACCGGCAGGCTCATCATGCAATACGCCAGCCAGAACCTGATCCCCGTTACGCTCGAGCTGGGCGGCAAATCTCCCAACATCTTCTTCGCCGATGTGTGCCGGGAAGACGATGATTTCTTCGACAAGGCCATCGAAGGCTTTGTGATGTTCGCGCTGAACCAGGGTGAGGTGTGTACTTGCCCGAGCAGGGCGCTGATTCAGGAGAGTATCTACGACAAATTCATGGAAAAGGCTCTCAAGCGGGTAGCGGCCATCAAGCAGGGCAATCCGCTTGATCCCACCACGATGATCGGCGCGCAGGTCTCCAACGAGCAACTTGAGAAGATCATGAGCTACATCGACATCGGCAAGCAGGAAGGCGCCGAGGTGCTGATTGGCGGCCAACGGGCCCACCTGGGAGGCGAATTCGAGGAAGGCTTCTACGTTCAGCCCACGGTCTTCCGCGGCCACAACCGCATGAGGATCTTCCAGGAAGAGATTTTCGGGCCGGTAGTTTCAGTGACCACCTTCAAGAATGAAGAAGACGCGCTGGCCATCGCCAACGACACGCTCTACGGTCTTGGTGCGGGTCTTTGGAGCCGCGACGCGAACCGTTGCTATCGCCTGGGCCGCGGCATTCAGGCCGGCCGCGTCTGGGTGAACTGCTATCACGCGTATCCGGCGCACGCGGCCTTTGGCGGATACAAGCAATCCGGCATTGGACGCGAAACGCACAGCATGATGCTCGATCACTATCAGCAGACCAAGAACCTGCTGATCAGTTACAGCCCGAAGAAGCTCGGCTTCTTCTAGAGACAGTGATCAGTGGTCAGTGATCAGTGGTTAGTGGTCAGTGATCAGACCGAGTGCCCATCCTTGCGACGCTTTTGCCGCAAGGATGGGAAGGCACGAACTCATGCAAATCTGCTAATTTGCTGACTCGCTTATCGAGGCCCCATGTCCGACCTACCCCAACAGGTTCTCGCCACCGATCTCGCTGTCCACCTGATACGGGTTCTGCGCGAAAAGCATGGGCTGCTCATGTTCCACCAATCGGGGGGCTGCTGCGACGGCAGCTCCCCGATGTGCTATCCGCGCGGCGAGTTTCTGGTGGGCGACTCCGACGTGCAATTGGGCGAAGTGGACGGAGAGCCGTTCTACATGAGCCGCAGCCAGTTTGAGTACTGGAAGCACACGCAATTGATACTCGACGTGGTGCCGGGCCGCGGCGGCATGTTTTCACTGGACGGTCCCGAAGGGTTGCGCTTTCTGATCCGCTCCCGGGTGTTCAACGAAGGCGAAATCAGCGAATTGCGGGCAGCCGGGCGCATCTGAGATCCGAAAGCCATTCGGCAGCCTGTTTATCCGCAGATCAGCTCGGCATCGGGGAACGCATCCGCTCCGTCCTCAGGCTCCGTGCCTGAGTCGCGCTCAACACCGTCCGAAGCCTGTGCCCGCGATACGAAGAACTGTTCCACCTGCGCCAGCACTTCGCTTCCAGTTCGAGCGTGATAGATAGCGGCGCGCAGCTTGGCGCCTCCCGGCACGCCGTGCGTAAACCAGGTGGCAAACTGCTTCATTTTTCCCACTGGGTCGCCCATCCGCCCGTCGCGGGGCAAATCTCTGGTCGCTTCTTCCTCCGACAGCAACATCTCGAAGTAGGCCCGGATCATCCGGTAGCGATCTTCCACTGTGGGCTTCTCGTAAGTTCCGGTGGCTGTGTACTGGGCAATCTGGCGAAAGATCCACGGATTGGCGGGGGCGGCGCGCCCGATCATTACCGCGTCGCAGCCCGTCTCGGCCACCATCGCCGCCGCATCCTCCGGCGTGCGGATGTCGCCATTGCCGATCACCGGAATTCCCACCGCCTGTTTCACCTGCGCAATCCATTGCCACTGCGCCTGGCCGCTGTAACCCTGTTCGCGGGTCCGCGCATGGAGCGCCACGGCGTTGAGTCCCTCGCTTTCAGCCATACGCGCCAGCTCCACACACACAATCTGGTTCTCGTTCCAGCCTGTCCTGAATTTCACCGTGAAGGGAATTGCCACCGACTTGCGCACGGCGCGAAAGATCTCGCCGATCCGGGGCAAATCCCGCAGCAGCCCCGATCCTCCGTTGCATCCGACTACGCGCTTGGCGGGGCAGCCGAGGTTTAGATCCACGGTGTCGAAGCCTGTTTCCTCGACAATTCGAGCCGCATCTGCCAAGGTTTCAGGATTGGACCCGAACAGTTGCGCTCCGATGGGGTGTTCGTCGTCGTAGAAGGTCAGATACCTGCGCCGTTTCGATTCCCGCATCCGGGCCAGGCCGTCTGCCGAAGTGAACTCGGTCATGAGCAGGCCGCAGCCCGACTGCGTATTGGTGACCTCAGCCTCGACCGATGATTCAGCGTGGTTCTCGCCGGTATTTGAAGCCGTGAACGAGCTGGCGTGGCGAATGAATCGCCTGAAAACGGTGTCGGTGACGCCAGCCATGGGGGCCAGCACCGTGGCAGGAGCTACCGTGACGCTTCCCAGGCGCACTTCAGCCGGGACCCGCGATTCGGCGGGCATCATGTGCTCCCTGGGATTGTCCCAGTCCTTTTTGACGGTAAAACCCTTGCCAGCCATAGGAACCCTTTGAGTTTCCAAGCACAGGAAAAAACCGGCCCAAACACACTCAGGCCTCCGCCGCGGCGGAGGCCCGATCATGCTATCTCGCTGAATCTGCTACATGTTACTTAGCCTTCACTTCGCTGGCCTTGGCGTATTTCCGGCGGAAGCGCTCAACGCGTCCCGCGGTATCAACCAGGCGCTGCTTGCCGGTAAAGAACGGGTGGCAAACGGAGCAGATTTCCACGTGAATGTCACCCTTGTGGGTCGACCTGGTCTCAAAATGACTTCCGCAGGCGCAAAGCACCCGGACCGCGGCATAATTGGGATGAATCTTTTCCTTGGGCATCTCTTAAAAACAGACCTTTCCTCGAAACTCTTCTCTTCTATTGTAGGGGCATTCGTCCGGTTTCGCAATTACCAGGCCGGCGGGTCCGAAATCAGGGAGTTTGAATCACGTCTTTTTTGGCCGTGCTCTTTTTGGTTTTCCGTGCGTCCAAGAAAAGCCGTCCAAGCAGATAGCACCAGAGTAATCCGATCAGCACTGCTGCGGCGCCCCAGAAATAAGTGTGCGTCCACGCCGAATGGACATCTGTTTTTGGAATCTGGGTTAACCAAACCCAGTACGCAAGCCGATAAGCACACTCAATTCCCAGCAGCGTGAGTACCGCAAGGCCGAGTCCCGTGAACCCGGAAGTTTTTGCCGCCATCATGATCCTCCCAACAGCACGAAAGGCGCCGTGGTTTGTGACCTCAACACCTTCGATTCACCGGCCCCAGTCGCCTGACGCCTAATTTCCGGTCCCGGTCTTCAACGCCTTCTCGATTCCAGCCTCAACGAGGGGCGTCATGATCGCGTACCCTCCGGGGAGAGGGTGCACGCCGTCTTTGCTGAGCGCCGCGGGCAGACCGCCGCGCTCGTCTTTCATGGCCGAATAGTAGTCGACGTAGATGTAGCCCTTGAGATCCGCGTAAGCCTTGATCCACTGGTTGAGCGCGGCAATCTTCGGCGCCGGATCGAGCCCCGGTTTCCAGGGAAAATCGAACGAGGGGGTTATGGAACAGAGCACCACTCGAATCCCGTTCGCCGCCGCCAGGTCGGCCATCGAAGCCAGGTTATCTTCGGTCTGTTCCGGCGTCATGGGGCCGGTGTTTCCGGCAATGTCGTTGGTGCCCGCCAGAATGACTACGGCCTTCGGCTTGAGATCGATCACGTCCTGGCGGAAACGGATCAGCATCTGCGGCGAAGTTTGCCCGCTGATGCCGCGGTTGATGTACGGCTTGCCGGGGAACGAACCGTCGGGCCCCTCAATCTTCCATCCCTGGGTGATGGAGTCGCCCATGAATACCACACGGGCTTCGCCAGGCGCGGGCGGACCCAATGCCAGGTCAGCGTTCGTGAAGCGCTCAAGGTTTCCGAAGTCCACCAACAACTGCTGGTCGTGCTGGGTCCAATAGGGGCCGGTGTGGGGAGCCGGAGCGGGGGTCTGAGCGGGCGATTGAGCTTGCGCCGGCGCGGCTCCCGCTGACTGTGCCATCAAGCCGGCCGGAGACAGCAATCCAGCCAGAACCGTGAGAATGCACCACGCGGTGCGCGCGTTACCTTTTGTCAAGAGATCATCTCCGCTACTTGTGAAGATTTTCGCACAGGGAGGGAGAGCCACGGTCAAGAAAATTCCGTTCAATCGCGGCTCGGAATGCAGACAGATACGGCTGGAGCGTGGCAGAGCTTTTTCCACATAACGGCACCAGCCTCGCACCGCCTCTCACACGAGTTCTTTACGCTAGGCTTGAATGGAGATGAGCATTTGCCCAATCTGCGATGGAGTAGGACTGGTCAGGGTAGTTGACGGGGCCGGGAAATGGGTTTCGCGTCCCTGCACGTGCCAGGAGATGGAGCGGGAAGAGCGCCGCATTGCCGCCGCTCGCATCCCGCAGCGCTACCGCGACTGCACCCTGGATGCCTATGAGATCTACCACGGGGCGGATCGTTCGCTGGCCGAAGCGCTGCAGACGGCGCGCAAGTTTGTCGATGCTTACCCGGTGGACACGGCGCACAAGGGACTGCTTTTCACCGGCTCCATCGGGGTTGGGAAGACGCACCTGGCGGTTGGAGTGCTGCAGCGGCTGGTCCGCGAGCGCGGGGTTCGCGGTCTCTTCTGCGACTACCGGGAGCTGCTCAAGAACATCCAAAACAGTTACAACCCGCAGGTCAATGTGACCGAGTTGGAACTGCTCAAGCCGGTTTTTGCGGCTGAGGTGCTGGTTCTGGACGACCTGGGCGCGCAGAAGCCCAGTGAGTGGTTATGGGACAACGTGGCCCTGATTCTCAACACCCGCTACAACGACAAGATGTCGACCATCATTACGACGAACTACTCCGACCTTCCCGCAGCCGCCGGGGCGCTAAACGATGTGGAGCGGGCGGGGCGCGAGCAAACCCTCGGCGACCGCATTGGGGACCGCATGCTTTCTCGAATCGCGGAGATGTGCATCCGGGTGAAAATGACCGGTAAGGACTGCCGTCAAAACGACATTAAGCGGGCCCGATTCGGGTGAAGGGCTGGAATTGGCGGCTACGGCATTGAACTTTCCTGGGTATTGACCAAAGTGCGGGCATTTTCCGGGGGCTGAGGCCCCTGAACCTCTTGGAGTTGCCTCTTTGGCACGACTGAAGAGACTGCGTAAAAAGGCCGAACTTTGGATGAAGTTGGCTGAAAGCATTCTTCCGGGGCCAAAGCCCACGTTAATTTTGTGGGCTTCGTGCGGGGGTTGAAACCCCCGCCTCCCTCCGGAAAAGAGTTTTTCCGCAGCCTGTGAAGCCCCTGAACCTCTTGGAGTTGCCTCTTTGGCACGACTGAAGTCGTGCCCTTTCAAGGCGCCCGCTGATTAAAGCTACAGCTGAGCGTAAACAACGTGTTGAAATTCTTGAGCTAGAACACCCAGAGGCTGCCCAGCAGCAACAGCATCGCCGCGATGGTCAGGCCTTTGTAAAGCCAGTCTGCCGGGCGTTGCGGCTGCTCTTTGCCGTCAGTCGATCCGGGCGGCGCAGCGGAGAGGAATTCGGGAGAGGATTGCATCGTAGGCCTACCTTTCAATGCCTTTTGGCAAAAGGTGAAGAAGAGAGTCATGCGCACGTTAAAGTCCTGTGCGGGTCTTGCATGCTTAGACGCATCACAATTCCCGGAGATGCTCGAATTCAGCAAATCAAAGAAAGTTTCATGGTCCTGTCTTCTTTATCGTCTTTGTTCGGGAAGTCTTTCGCCGCGGGCTGGGATTCTCATGGTTCCGGGTATCTCTTCAGTAACGGGTGTACAATTTCGCTCGTGAGCACAGGTCCTCAACTTGTCCGTCCTGCCGCGCCGGCCGAGCGCAACTGGATTCCTTTAGCCATTGCTGCCGCGGTTGTCGTGGCTGTAACGGTTGTTCTGGTGCTGGTTCTCGGGCACGGCAAGAACGCGCCGCAGGTGACGCCCATCTCAGCCCAACTTGACGCTTACGCACCGAGCCTTTCCATCACGCACCTGGCCATGAGCGAGTCAGCCAATCTGGCCGGCGGCAAGGTGACGTATCTCGATGGCCACATTGCCAACACCGGCAGCCGGACGGTGGCCGGTATCACGGTGCAGGTGCTGTTCCGCAATTACGTCCACGAAGTGGCGTGGAACGAGACCCAGCCGCTCAATCTGATCAGAACGCGCGACCCCTACGTGGACATCGAGCCGCTCAGCGCCGCTCCGCTCAAACCGGGCGAGGGGCAGGACTTCCGGCTGATCTTCGACACGGTTCCCCATAGCTGGGACGGGGCGTTTCCTGAGATTCGAATCATCCACGTCAACGCGAAATAGCGGCGGGTCAACTGCCTTCAGATGGATTGCGAACGAAGCGGGCGGCGCGGCCGGTTCGGTTTGGATCTGTTGAGCCGGAGCCGTACTTTCTCCGGGTTTACAAGGTAGAAAGTACCCGACCATGCAAAAAATACACGATTGGGCCGCCCAATTTCCGGGGTTCGTGGCTCCAGGGCGGTTGAAGTTTTTGAAGTAAGTATAAGAATCAAAAATATTTACAAATTTGTCTCCGGATGCTCCTGCCTTTGGCATCTCCGTTGCACTTGTGAAGGGCGGGCAGCGAGGTCGCTCAACCTGCGGGTGGTTTGCTTTTAACCCGAATCAACGAGAGGCAATAAACCCATGAAGACCAGCGAACAGATTTTGAGATCATTTCCGCGTCATTGCGCCGTACTTTTACTGGCATCCGCTATTGGCCTCCCTGCGTGGGCGCAGCAAGCGCAAACGACGGGGGATACCCAGAGCACACCTCCTTCGGCAGAGCAGCAGCCCTCCCCCGAGGCTCAGCCCTCGCTTAACACGCCGAAGGAGGGGTTCTGGGGTCGTGTAAATCCGTTGGCACGCAAGAAGTGGGTGAAGAAGCAGACCGACCCAATCAATGACCGGCTCACGGAACTGGATCAGGTCAACGCCCAAAACTCACGGGACATCAAGGACGTCGACAGCCGGGCCCAGGCAGGCATTCGCCGGGCACAGGGTGCAGCCGATGAGGCGAATCAGGCGGCAACCGCGGCAGGCAATGAGGCACAAAACGCCAGCAATACCGCGCAGCAGGCTTCAGGCCATGTGAATGACTTGAATACAACCGTGAACGGCATCGACCAGTACCGGAAGATCACGGATCTCGAGGTTTCATTCCGCAGCGGCACCGCGGTGCTGACAACGGCCTCTCGCGAGAAGCTCGACGCGTTGGCCGGGAGCCTGACCGGCCGCGAAGGATACATCCTGGAGATGGAAGCTCATTCACCGGCATCCGGGCAGTGCAGGCATTGAAAGCTCGGAGCGCCTGGCCGAAGCGGTCAAGCGCTATCTCGTAACCGAACACCAGATTCCCGTCTACCGGCTTCACGCTGTAGCTCTCGGCAACGCACAGGCGACCACGCCTGGCGACGATGACACGATGCCAGTGAGAGTCAGGACAAGCAGCGTGCACATTCGGTTGATGGAAAACAGTTTGGCGGCCCAGGCTTCAGCGCAACCCCAGAGCGCTGGCGCCTCGACCGGTGCGGAGCAGCCATAATTTAACGGCTACCCTCCACCGAGGAACGACCCCGCGCCCAACGGTCACCCCACCGTCAGGCCGCCAATCAAGCTCTCGCAACGCGAGAGAACCAAGGCAACTTGGCCCCCGTTAAAAACGGGGGCCGTTTTTTTTGTGATGTGGGGCGCGGGTCATGGCCTTGCGTTTCGATCCGGTCCATTACCATTCTCCGCCGCGGCCGGAAACACCGTACAATGCTTCCATCTATCGAATGGAGGCTTCAATGCGAAAGGTTCTTCTCGCCGTTCTCGTAACGATGTTTGCCGCAACCATCTCCGCGCCGTTGTTTGCGCAGGGCGCGCCGCCGCAATCGAGCGCAGGACAGCCCTACATTATCGAGTATTACTACAAATGCCAGTGGGGCCATCAGCAAGAGTTCCTCGACCTGTTTTTGAAGAACCACTACCCGCTGCTCAAGAAAATTCAGGCGACGGGACGGATCGTGTCGCTGAAGATTGAGGCGCCTGCTTACCACACGACCGAGGACGGCCGGTGGGATTATCGCGTGACTATCGTCTACAAGGACTCCACGGTGGCGACCAGCTCCAATTCGGACGAAGAGGCATTCATCAAGCAGCTATGGCCGGACCAGGATACGTACAAGAGGGAAGAACAGCGGCGGTTTGAGATTCTTCTTGGACACTGGGATTTGCCGGTGACGGATATTACGCCGAAGCAGTGATCCGTGGTCAGGGATCAGGGACTAGGGACTAGGGACTAGGGACTAGGGACTAGGGACTAGGGACTAGGGACTAGGGACTAGGGACTAGGGACTAGGGACTAGAGAAGCATGGCTGATTGCTGAGCGGAGTCTTCAATTGTCTCTTTGACGCCATTGGCGCACGAGGTCATCGGCGGCTTCGGGCCACTCGGGAAACTGGAAGCCGAAGGCTGCATTGAGGAGTTTTCCCGGAACGACGCGGCGGCTTTTGAGCACCAACTCAGACTCGGTGCGCAGAAAGAATGCGCCCAGGGCGATGAGCGGGGCGGGCGCGGGAATTCCGTTGGGCACGTTCCAGGCATCGCGCAACGCGGCCATGAAATCGCGATTGGGCAGGGGATTGGGCGCGGCGAGGTTGATGGGGCCGTCCAATTGCTCGTGTTCGATCAGGAATTCCAAGGAGCGGGCGAAATCGGACTCGTGAATCCAGGAAACATATTGGCGGCCGCTGCCCTGCGTGCCGCCCAACCCGAATCGCACCAGGCGGGAGAGCACCGCGAAGATGTTGCCGGGCGCGGGACTGAAGACCAGCGAGGTGCGCAGCGCGATTTTGCGTGTGCGCGGTGTTTCGGATGAGAAAAACGCTGCTTCCCAATCCTTGACCAACTGGATGGTCCAGTTCCATTTTTCCGGCGCGCTACGCCGCGCGGAGATCTTCTCATGGCCGCCGAGCTCGCCGGTTGCTTCATCCATGGGACGGTCAAATTCCGTTCGCTGGGGCGCATGACGGTAGATGGCGGCGGTGGACGCATTCATCCACAGGCGGGGGGGATTCTCGAGGCGGGCAATCACTTGGCCCAGCAGGAGTGTGGGGACGATGCGGGAGTCGAATAGTTCGCGCCGGTTGCGCGCCGTAGAGCGACAGTTGACGCTGCGGCCGGAGAGGTGGATGCAGACGTCCGCGCCTTCGAGCGTTTCGACCCAGGGGCCGAGAGTCTTGCCGTCCCAGTGAACCGTGTACCAGGGCGCGGTGTACGGCCCGCGGGTGAGGACGGTGACATGATGGCCGCGTTCCTGAAAGAACTGCGCCAACATGCGGCCGACCTGGCCACTGCCTCCAGGCATCACGATGCGCAGCGCCTTTGAATCCATCGTCAAATCTCCCCGTAAATCTCTTTGAGCAATTCTCCGGCAGACCTGAAAAGCGGCCTCAGGAGCGGATGCCGGGCCATTTTCAGGGCCAGCATCAACATTCTGCGCGTTTTCTCGAAGAGTATGTCTATCCGCGCCTGGCGGGAGGTCAAAAAAAGTGAACACGTTCAACAATATTTTAACGGGGCAGATTTCGTGGCGGGCTGGATTTGGATTATCCAGGTTCACGCGGGGCCATTGAGGCCGGAATGAGACAGAGGCTCGGCTAGGTAAGTGCGGGGTGGATTTGGTGCCGATCACGAGTTGGGCCTAGAGCGGGGGTGGAATCGGATAACCCTGGGCGAAGAAGCGGCGCCTGCGGGAACGGGCGACGTTGACGATCAGCACCACAAACAGAACAATCAATGTCATGGGGACGTAGAAGATGAATCCCGGTATCGTTACGCGGTCGCCATGGACGGAAACCGAATCCGGCGTGTGAATCGAGCCGAAAATGGCCACCATATCGTGTCCGACGGAGACATTTTCGCCCAGATGAATGCCGCCGAAGAAGTTGACCATGTCGTGATCGATAGTGGTGTTGTCGGCGGCGGTAATACGGCCGAAGAAGTTTACGACGTCGTGGTGCGCTGCGCCGTCGATATAGACGTTTCCAAAGAAAACGACGATGTCTCCCGAAACATTTCCTTTAACCGTCGCGTTGCAGAAGAAGCAGACGGCATCGCGAACGGAAGCGCCGGAAAGCACATTTATGTTTTTGAAGAAATGGACTTCGTCCTGATCGGCGCGAGCGGGTGCAGCTCCGGCCGCAAGAAGTGCGGCGAACAGGAAACCCGCGAGCATGGCTGGAACTCTGGGCATCATGCCAACTATACGCGCAGGCTGGCGCGGCGGTTCCCTTGAATTTAAAATTCGAAGCGCATGGCCAACTGAATCCGGCGGGGAGGCGCAACCGAGGTGGCCTCGCCGAACGAGGTCGTGCTCTCCTCTGTGTCGATCCCCTGCGCATTCACATGGTTAAGCACGTTGAAGGAGCTGGCCGAGAAGCCCAGCCGGGGCGCTTCGTCGGCTTTGTTCTGGGTAATGGCGAAATCGTGTCCCCAGCGCAGGTCGAGGTCCACATAGCCCGGTCCGGCTTCGGAGTTGCGGTCGACGCCCTCGGGCCGGGTGTTGAACAGGCCATCTCCATAGAAGTCGGTCCCGGTGAGAATCGTCCAGGGCGAGCCGGTGTTGGCGAATACCCCCGCCGCCACATTCAGGAGGCTTTTGGGCTGGAACATGGCGTACATTCCGAGGCGCTGATGCCGGTCATAGCCGGTGTTGGACCACTCGTCGCCTGGATCCTGCTGATTTTGCGGAAACCAGCCGATGCCGCCGGTATTGGACTCGTAATGGGACCAGGTGTAGCGCCCGAATCCGGTGAAGTACTTGTTCCAGCGTCCACGGTAGGAGATGTCCATTCCGTTGCCCGCATAAAATGCTGCAGGCTGCATCTGCCGGATGCGGCCATAGGCCGAATTGGGCCGCAGCGTATAGCCGGACTGGGGCGTGGGGGCGTTGATGTCGATGGAGCGGAACATGTCAATGCCGCGCATGGAATACACGCTGACGGTTCCGGTGGCGCGTTCGCCGAGTTGGCGCTCGATGGATAGGCCGTAATGGATCTGGTAGGGAATCCTGGCGTTGGGCTCGAGTTGTGCGAGGGCCGGAGGCTGGGCGGTCAGGTTCACGCAGCCAGGTTCGGTGATCGGGACGCAGCCTGTGGAGGGCAGAGCGGCGGGGTTCAGGGATAGAATCACGGACCTGCGGCGGGCGTTTCCATAGCGCTCCAGGTCGAGAAGCGGGCCGCCGCCGAAGCGGTCGTAGTAGATGCCGCCGCCGCCGCGCAAGATGATCTTAGATTGCTGGTCAAGCACCCAGGCGAAGGAGAGGCGCGGAGAGAATCCGAGGCGCCGCTGGGCAAGAAAGTTTTGCCAGTCGTAGCGCAAGCCCGGCGTAATTGCGAACCGGCTGTTGACCTTGTACTGGTCTTGAATGAACGCACCCATCTCCTGCTGGTGGTAGATGAAATGCGTGTCGCCGGTGTTCTCAGAAAAGCCGGAGGGCAGGTTGGCGGCGTAGTTCTGGAAGGTAGTCGCCAGCACGGTAACGCCATCGGGAGCGAGGGTGGGCCCGAAGGTATAAGTACCCAGCTCGTTGGTTTGGTCGTGGAATGCTCGGCGGCTCATGTGAGGAATGCTGATGCCGTACTTGACGAGGCTGCGCCCGTGAACCCAGGTGACTATATCCGATAGGCGGGCGTTGTATTCCGTTCCGAATGAGTCGGACTGAGCGGAGCCGCCGAGAAAATCTCCAGGCAGGCTGATGCGGGCGGCCTCGAAGGCGTCCTGATTGCGGCTGGAGGTGTGTTCGGCCACGAGCGAGAGCTGGTTCAGGGTGACGGCGGACAGCGTGGAGTCGACGTGGCCCACCAGGTCGTCCTCGCGATATTCGCTGTTGTAACCGGCGGAGGCCAGCGTCGGTCCGCCCACGCCCTGATTCTGCCCGGTCCAATCCTGATAGCTGTACTGAACGTAG
>Ga0302320_10000896_pt1 | contig 71048 bp, 59 predicted proteins | sample Bog_T0_3_FD_202130 | JGI IMG/M metagenome (GOLD analysis project Ga0302320, IMG submission 202130) | Peat permafrost microbial communities from Stordalen Mire near Abisko, Sweden - Bog_T0_3 | ecosystem: Environmental > Terrestrial > Soil > Wetlands > Peat | place: Sweden: Abisko, Stordalen Mire... | reverse complement strand
GTTTCCCGTGTCCCGTTTCCCTTGTCCCGTGCCCCGTTAAGCAAAAATGAAGGTGCATCCGGCGATGTTTATGAAAACAAAGGAACGGGAAAATTTCTCGCGCCCAACGCACGGAAATAGAGGGGGGGGCCGACGTTCGAACCCAGCGACAACATGGGGGGGGGCACCGACCCTAATTTCCGGGTCCTCGATTCCTTCCTTGACGGGATATCCCGAGAAGTTTATGAAAACAAAGGAACTGGAAAATATCATTGATGATGCAACCACCGGGCGGGGAAGGGTGCCTGTGGGAACGACTCCATTTCTCGACCTCGCACCCGTGTCCCGTTTCCCTTGTCCCGTTTCCCTTGTCCCGCTCAACAAAAATGAAGGTGCATCCGGCGATGTTTATGAAAACAAAGGAACGGAGAAATGTCTCACGCCCAACGCCCGGAAATAGAGGGGGGGCCGACGTTCGAACCCAGCGGCAGCAGGGAGGGCACCGACCCTAATTTCCGGGTCCTCGATTCTCTCCTTGACGGGATATCCCGAGAAGTTTATGAAAACAAAGGAACTGGAAAATATCATTGATGATTCAACCACCGGGCGGCGGTCACCGACCGCCCTATGGGCACGGCGTGGCGGACCAGTATAGTCGTCGTCGATCAGAGAGCGGCGCTGCAAGTTGCGTCGCGCTGTAAACCACCACCGGCGATCGCGAGACCTCTTAATCGCGACTTTTGGCCCAGGCATCGCATGCTCCCACTATGCGGCATCCTGTGGGGCGAAAAGCCGCGCTGCTCCTGATCCGGTGCGTGAGAGGCGGTGCTGCGAAGGAGCCTGACGGTCGCCCCTGGGTCAGATTTACCCCAACGAACATTTGGGTCAGTGAACCTGTTCGGCTGGGTTGGCAAAAGGCCGTTTTGTTCTTCGCGCTCTCCCCAGCGTATTTAGGGAGTAGCGCGAACCCCCCTATTTGTGCCATGATTATGCGCATGGCGTAGCTACCATGCGTGGGAACAAGGGGTTGGTTTCACGCGGTGTACGGGTGCCGCCACAATTGCAAGCAAATCATATCTTCCACATGGGGAGGGGTCATGCCGTCCTTTGAGGGTTTCACTCTCTTGGACTCGAAGCACCCGGGGCGACGGAGCTTCTGGGCATCGCTTGGGCTTGGAGTGCTTCTGCAAGCCTTTGCGCTGGGCCTCCTCTTTGTCCTTACGCTGCTCTTTCCTCAACGGATTGAGAAGTTCCGGCAAGACGAAGTTCTAATGGTCTCCCTACCCAAGTTATCAGAGCCCCAGCATGTTTCCTATCTCCCGCCGCCAAGCGTGAAGCAGGAAGCCGTGATTCCTCCGCCAGTCAGTGTGGAAGCGCCAGTAAGGCATCTTTCTCCAAACCTGGCGGAGATCCCAAAGGTTGATAAGAGCCCTGCGTCCCGCACACCCAGCGTCTCCCCGCAGCCTGTATCACCCCAGCCGCTTCCCCCGGTAAAGAACAATGACCAAGGGGCAAGCGCCGAGGCTGCGAGCTTGCGGTTGCCCAATCATCCCGTCCAGACTGGTGGATTTGGCAGCCCAAGTGGGTTTGAGGGGCCATCTCACCATAACGACAATACTGTTGCCGTGGGGTTGTTTGGACTACCGGATGGTCCGGGCAAAGGCAACGCCGCCTCCGGTACGAAGCGTGTAGTGGGCACTTTCGCGAGCGCCGGATTTGGTGACGGTGTGGCCGGAAGCCCCGTGCATGCAACACGCGAGATTGTAGCAAGTTCGGGCTTTGGTGATGCTGTGGCCGCGGTGAGCGACAGTTCGGATGGCCGCGGGCGATCCGTAAGAGCTGCCAGTGGCTTTGATCTGGTGCCGGTTGCAGAAACCCGCATGGAGAGGGCCGGTTCCAATCCTCCCTCCATGGAGCCGGTGGTAATTCTCTCCAAACCAAATCCCCAGTACACCGAAGAGGCCCGTCATTTGCGCATCGAAGGTGAGGTTTCACTTTCGGTCGTTTTCGAGGCAGCAGGTCATGTGCGCGTATTGGGGGTTGTGCGCGGTCTCGGGCACGGATTGGATGAGTCTGCCAAACAGGCTGCCGAGCAAATCAGGTTTAAGGCTGCCATGCAGGCGGGCCAATCCGTGGACTTTCCTGCCACCGTCCGGATTGTCTTTGAATTGGCGAGCTAATTGAACTTGCAGTAAACGGGGCCAATCAGCTTGATGCGTCGTGCCTGACGGAGTTGCTCAATTTACTGTCTCGGATCCGGAGAGGTTACCTCAAGGGGAATGCAAAAGGAGATGGACCATGAATGAGATCGGGGCCAAGATCGGCGGATTATTTCTGGGAGTGGTGCTTCTCGTTCCTGTCATGGGGATTGCGAGTCCCCGGAAGAAGCCTGAAGTGGCGGCCCTGCCGACGCAGCCGGACCCTCCGGCGGTCATTCACCTTGAGGAGCAAATTGCCCAACAGGAGGCGGAGAACATCCGGAACCTGCAAAAGTACAGCCCACGGGTTGAGACCTATTTGCAGGAATTCCAAGCCAGCAACACCACCGGTTACGCTCCGACTTCCGACAGTTACTATCTCGGCCGCTTGGTGTGCAACGGGACTGCGGGGTCGGTCTCCTTTCTTTCCGAAGACCGTTCGACGACTCAGCCGAAAGTGCGGTCGATCGTGGGCCATATGAATCCCTTTCACTCCCCGACCCCATTCTTCATTAACAGCTTCGCCGCTGACGCATTGATCGATGCGCGCGGGATTGACCGCGACCAGTACGCCTACAGCTTCGTCCGCAGTGAGTTCCTGGGTGAGATTCGCTGCCTGGTGTTTGACATTCAACCCAAAGACACTGAGCATGACCGGTTCAAGGGCAGGATCTGGGTGGAGGATAAGGACTACAACATCGTGCGCTTCAATGGGATATACCTGAATCCTCCCCGCGGATACCGCTACTTCCACTGCGACAGTTGGCGGGAGAACCTGCTGCCCGGTCAGTGGCTGCCCGTCTACATCTACTCCGAGGAAGAGGGCTTGCACGTCGGGCACGTTGGCGATCGGGAGAAGGATAGCCGGGATATGAGCTTCCGCTCGCAAACCCGCTTCTGGGGCTACGATCTCAGCGGCGCCTCACGCAACGATGAGTTGACGGAAATCCTGGTGGAGGCAAAAGATCCGGTGAAGGATGACAGTGAGGCAGCGAGCTCCATTGGCTCACCTTTGGCCAGCCAGCGCCAGTGGGAAACTGAATCGGAGCAGAATGTCCTGGACCGGCTGGAAAAAGCCAGGCTCCTGGCCCCCCCCAGCGAAATGGATAAGGTGTTGGAGGTCGTCGTCAATAACCTGATCGTGACCAACCATTACGAAAACCTCCCCCCGGTCCATTGCCGCGTGTTGCTCACGCTGCCCTTTGAGTCCTTCACGCTTGGGCACACCATCATCCTCAGCCGCGGGTTGATTGACGTGCTGCCGGATGAGGCTTCCCTGGCGATGATGCTCTCCCATGAACTGGCGCACATTGTGCTTGGGCACCTGCCCGATACACGGTATGGATTTCATGATCGCCTGATCTCCAATGACGAAGACCTGCTGAAGAGCCTGGACTTCTCGCATAGTCCCGAAGAGGAAAAGGCGGCGGATGCCAAGGGCCTCGACCTGCTGAAGAACTCTCCTTACAACTCCAGTTTGGGGAGTGCCGGAATGTTCCTGCGGGCCATGACGGCGGATTACCCCCACACGCCCAACCTGTTCGGCGCGCATTTGGGCGACCGCCTTGGAGCGGACAGCGGTCAATTGCTGGTCCGCATGGCCACCCTGATGAATTCGGCGGGGCAGTATCAGCCTGCCAAACTTGACCAGATTGCGGCGCTGCCACTTGGATCACGCGTGGTCGTCAACGCCAGGAACGGAGAGGTCAGCATGACGAAGAATAAAGCTCCTGCCCCCCTGTCGCCACGGGAGAAGATGCCTTTCCAAATCACGCCGCTTTACCCTTACCTTCGCCGTCTGACTGCGCCGGCCTCAGCGTCTCTTACCGTGGTTCCTGCCAATCCCCCGGTTGAGAAGGCCGATAACGGGGCAGAGGCGAAATAGCAGTAATCGCGCTGCCGGGCGTTATTGCACGGTGAATTCCTTTTGCAGTGGCACACTGGCGGACGAGTCTCCCACGAACAGCTTGAACCGGCCGGGGTCCACCTTCCAGCTTCCGGATTGTATATCAAAATAGGCTAGTGAGCGTTGATTTAGCTGCACGGAAACATGCCGGGTTTCACCGGGCTTTAGGACCACGCGCTCAAATGCCTTCAGCTCCTTCACCGGGCGGGGAATGGTGGCGGAGGGGTTACCCACATAGACCTGGGCGACCTCGGCGCCAGCCACTTTGCCCTGATTGCTGACATCGAAGCTGACCGTAATGGGCGCGCCGGCACTGGCAACAGCGGGGGCCACGCTCAGATTGGCAAAGCTGAACGTGGTGTAAGACAGGCCAAATCCAAACGGGAACAACGGCTTTACCTTCAGGTGCTCGTAGCCGCGATATCCCACAAAAATTCCTTCCTTATACGTCACATCCTTGCTGCCAGGAGCTTCGTAGTAGTTTCCATACGTGGGATTGTCTTCAAGGCGGCGCTCCCAGGTGATGGGCAATTTGCCGGAAGGGTTGACTTCGCCCAGAAGGACCTTGGCCAGGGCGCGGCCGCCCTCCTGCCCTCCATACCAGGTCTGAAGCATGGCGGGAACGTTGTCAATCCACCCGCTGGTCTCAACGCTGCCACCGGCGGTGATGGTCACGATGGTGTTCTTGTTGGCGGCGCAAACGGCCTTGATCAGTTCATCCTGCCCAGCCGGCAGTGAGTAGGTACGGTCATGGCCTTCGCCTTCGCTACGGGGATTGAACCCGACGGCTACCAGCACAACGTCCGCCTTGGCGGCCATCTTGAGGGCTTCAGGTTCCACCATCCCGGCGGCGGGGATTACGCCCAGGCCCGCGCGGATTGAAGACGAATGGGAGATGAATTCAAAGCGCACGGCCACCGGCTTGCCCGCGGGCAGATCCAGATCCTTCGCTTGCGGGGACTGGCCTTCGATGTTGGGTTGCTCAATCAGGAGTTTATTATCGACATAGAGTTGGTACGAGTCGCCATCCATTCCCGCCGTGATAAAGCGCTGGGGGCCGGAAACTGTGGGGATGTAGTAAGCCGTCCAGCGAATGGCATTGTTCGCGCCTCCCTCCCAATCGGTTTGCCCGGAGTTCCAGGAGCTGACGTTGGGCACGGTTTGCGTGTGCGTGGGCGCGCCGCTGATGGCGTTACCGGCAAACTCCTCCTGGGTCAGGCCGGGATGTTGGCCTTCAGGATCGGTAAAGAACCTCGGGTCGTCATGATTGTTGGAGTAGGGTTGACTCGCCGCGCCGTGGAAAATGTCAGTTAGATCCTTCACCCCGCGATTCCACAAAACCGTGGTGCCCGTTCCCAGCGCGTCACTCAGCCCCGCGAGGACGCTGACAGGGGCGAAGGAAGCAATTTCTGCGCTGCCGCCCGCGGACGGCACGGCCGGGAAGGCGTTGGGTCCAATGACGGCGATGGTGTGAATACGGCCGGTGTTCAAGGGCAGCAGGTGGCCGTCGTTCTTGAGTAGAACGATGCTCTCCTGTGCCGCCTGGAGTGCGGTCTGGCGCGATTGCTGGTTGTAAAGCGGAATGCCAAGGTCCAACTGCCCTTTATCGACGAAGCCAAATTCGAGGGCAGTGCGAAGGATGCGGCGGACCTTGTCATCGATGGTCGCTTCGGAAAGTTTGCCGGCCTGAATCGCGGATTCAATCGTCTTCCGGTTCATCCAGACGCCGGAAGGCATTTCCAAGTCGAGGCCGCCGTTTGCCGCCGCCACGCCATCGTAGGTGGAGCCCCAGTCCGACATCAAAATTCCGCGGAATCCCCATTCCTTCTTCAGGACCGTGTTGTTGAGGAACGTATTCTGGGTGGCGTGTTCACCATTGATCAGATTGTAGGAGTCCATCACTGCGCCCACGTGCGCTTCCTTCACCGCGGCTTCGAAGACGGGAAGGTAGATCTCTCGCAGCGTGCGTTCATCCACGATCGAATTGGTGTCATGGCGGTCATACTCCGAATTGTTGGCCGCGAAGTGCTTGACGGTGGCAATGACGCCCTGGGCCTGGACGCCCTTGATGTAAGCGACGGCGATGCGGGAGGAGAGATAAGGGTCTTCCCCAAAGTACTCGAAATTTCGGCCATTCGTGGGGGAGCGGTAAATGTTGACGCCGGGTCCCAGGAGGAAATTGACGCCGCGCGCCTTGGCGTCCTGCGCTATTCCCGTGCCCACGCGGCGGGCAAGTTCCGTGTCCCACGATGCCGCCAGGCCGATTCCAGCGGCATAGCCCGTGGTGTCACCCCAGGTGCGGATTCCCATGGGCCCGTCTGACATTTTAAGTTGAGGGAACCTGATGCCCGGCATCGGGCGAGTGAACATGCCGTTGATGCCGCCAATCAGCTCGATCTTCTGTTCGAGGGTGAGCTGGCCCAACATGGCATCGACGCGGCGGTCGATATCTGTGGGTGCAGATTTCTGCGCGGACACCATGGTGGGAATGAGCGTGAAGTAGAAAAGAGCAATGACCAGGGCAATTCGATGACGATTGGATATCATGATGCAATGACCTCCTAAAATTGTTTGACGGGAGTGGCGCAACCCTATTCCACTTTCTCCACCCCGGTGACCATGGCCTGGTGTTCCGCCGCTGAATCGCGACGAAGCTCCTGTGAGCGTGCCAGGGCCTTTTCCGCAAGGTCAGCCTTGCCCAACTTGCGATAGGCAACGTACAACTGGTAATGCACGTCGCCGTAGAAATCGATGTCGAGAGCCTTTAGCAGCACGGGGACGGCCTTGGCATCCTCGCCCAGGCGCACATAGGCCATCCCCAGCAGATTGCAGGCTTCCGGCATTTCCGGTTGATAGCGAAGCGCCTTCTCCAGATAGGGAACGGCCTTCTCAGTTTCATGCTTCTGCACGTACAAGCGGCCCAGTAGATAGAGAGTGCGGGCGCGCGTGGGTTCAAGCTTCAGGCTGGTTTCCAGTTCCGCCTGCGCCTCATCGTAGGACTTCTTCTTCAAATACAATTCGCCCACGGCTTCATGCAGCGAGGGTTCGCCGGGATTGAGTTGTATGGCGTGCTGATACTCCTGCAAGGAATTGTTCGCGGCATCACGCAGGTTATAACCTTCCGCATGCAATTCCACCGTACGCCAGGAGTACGGGAACGACTCTTCCAACTGGTCATAGGACTCGGCGCCGAGCGATTGGTAAGTTAACGCCAGCCAGTAGATGGCCTCTGAGCTGACCTTGTCATTGATCGGGAGGAGATTCGCCAGGGTCTCTGCCGCGTCGGTGTAACGCTGCAACGTATATTGGGTCTTGCCCAGTAGCAGGAGGTCTCGCCGTGACTGCGGTTTGCGCGCCTCCAACCATCTTGCGCACTCGGCATACTGGTGCGTGGAACAAGGGAGACTCGTGGATTCAGCGATGCTGCTCTGCGTCTTCCTCCACGACGAGAATTCTGACTGGAAGGACTTCCATTGAGCGTCTGCCTGGGCAGAATCTCCTGCCACGTTATAGAGACCGGCCAGCAGAAAATCCCTTGCAGGTCCTTCCGGAGAATTTAGAAGGTCGCCAACAAGAGCCTTGGCGGCGTCGGGTGAAAGCTGAACGGCGGGGAATTTCCGGGGAAGTGCCAGGAATTCAGGTGAAATTTCCCAGACTTTGGCCACCGCTTCCAGAGCAGACTTGGCCTGCCCCTTCACCAATTGCGTTTCCGCCAACGCCAGCAAGGCGGGTTCATTCCGGGCATCGCGCTGGATTTCCTTGTTACATTCCGCCTCCGCTTCCTCCGTTTTGCCCGCTTGTAAGAGAGATTTGCCCAACAAAACGTGCAAATCGGGTTCATTTGGGTCAATTGTGAGCGCTTCCTGGTACTCTTCCGCCGCATCTTTCCACCGTTCGCGCTGGAACAGCAGATCGCCCAGAAAGCGGTGGCCCCAGGGCGAGCCAACGTACATGCGGGAGCCTCGAAAGGCGAGACGGGCGGAGAGGTCCAGATAGGAGTGGCCCAATTCATACCAGGCTTGTGCCTTGTCAGGATTCACGCTGGCAAGTTCCCGATCCTCGTCCGCGGTGTGGCGAAAGTCCGCCTGCGCCAGATAACACCGGGCCAATGCCCGGTGGCCCTCAAGGTTGGAGGGATCCAGGCGCAGGGCATTTTGCAGGACCGGAATTGCTTTGCCCGGCGTACCCAGCTTGAGATAGTCGATTCCCAAAATTACTGCGGGCCCCTGGAGCTTTGGGTTTTGCCGCAGGGCGACGGAGAGATTGCTTGCTGCGAGGCTGTATTCGCCAAGCGCGTGGTAGACAAGCCCCAGGTTTACGCGCGCCTCGAGCAATCCGGGATCGAGCGCCAGCACCTTCTTGAACTCATTCACGGCTTGATCAAGATCCCCGTCCTTCAGTGCTTGTTGCCCAGCGCGGAAGTGCGCCTCCTCCTGGTCCTCAGTGTTTTGACAGATTGCGGGCTGGGCGCTGATGAACCCAAGGATAACGAGGAGGGCAAGGTGCCTGGGCCGAAACCAACCCGGGCGGCTGTGGCCCGTGACGAAACGGAGGATTGGGTTCATAGGCAAGGTCGTTCAAGGCTCCCGGCAGGGCGGTCTTTTTGACCCTCATTCAAGATTCGAAATTGACTGTCGATTGGGGTCATTTGGGTCTAAAATGTCCGTCGTTTCGTGTCAAAATGTGCAAAATGCGGCTCGTTTTGGGTGTCAAAATGGCATTGTTTTGTTTGTTTTCATACACATTCCGGCTTTGGTCGTCATTTCTTAATTATTTTGTTTTTTTGACGCCTCCAAAACCGACTTCTTGACCCTGTAAATCGACAAAAGAGCCGCCCAAGTTTGGGTCGATCCACCTTCGGTTTTCACTCCGGGATCGGTCATTTTCCATTTCCTGTTGGTGGTCCGGTGGGCTTCTTTACTCCACCCCGCCCTAAACTCTCAGCCTATGCTAGAGCCCAGATGACTTGTCAAGAAGATTATTGTTAGTTTCCTACCTATTGACCGAAATGTTTTCAAATTCAGCTCCAAAATTACGACCGGTCGGAATTTGCTATTTCCAAGTTTCCGATTTTCAATTTACGGATCGCATTTGCTTCAGCACCTCATCCTCCCACCTACTGTTTCCCTTGCTGCGACAGGCGCTCGTAAGCCCGTTGATAGGGTGGCGCCTGGGGATTGAGCTTATACGCGGCGCGATATTCTTCCAGCGCCGATGCGCGATCGCCCTTCTTCTCCAGCGCCACGCCGAGATCGTAGTGGGCAAGGTGGTTTGCCGGATTCAGTTGCAGCGCCTCGCGATACTCCGCAATCGAACCCTCGCGATCACCTTTTTGTCCGAGCATGGCGCCGAGATAGATGTGGGCGCTCTCGTCCCTTGGATCGAGGTTCAGCGCTGCACGTTCCTCCACGATGGCGCCATCCCAATCGTGCTTGGCCACCAGCGCCAGCCCGAGGTTTGCATGGGCAATTTCGTCATTCGGATTCAGGTGCAGGGCTTGATGGTACTCGCCGATGGCGGTATCGAAATCGCCTTTTCGCGCGAGGCAAAGGCCCAGTTCGCGGTGGGCCTCCGGATTTTGCGGGTTTAAGCCCAAAACCTCACGTTCTTCCGCCAGGTCGCCATCCCAATCTCCGCGAAGTCCAAGCGCCACGCCAAGGTTGTAGTGCGCCATCTCGTCTTTGGGGTTCAGGCGCAAGGCAGCTGCATATTCCGTGATGGCTCCGTCGATGTCGCCCATCTCTCTCAGTGCGGCCCCGAGGTTTACGTGAGCTAATTCGCTTTGGGGATTCAGCCGCAAGGCCTCCCGATACTCGGCGATGGCCCCCTCACGGTTGCCTTTCGAAGCCAGCGCCACACCCAGCGCGAAGTGAGCATTCGCATCCTTGGGATTGATTTGCAAGCACCGCTCAAACTCGGTTTGGGCATCATCGATGCGGTTCTTGCTGGCCAGCGCCAGGCCCAGGTGGTAGTGCAGATCGGCGGAATCGGGGTCATACTGCAAGCCCCGCTCAAAGGCAAGAATCGCGCGGTCCGGCAGTCCCGCCACCAGCAAGGCGCGGCCAAGGTTGAAGTAGACCTTGAGGAACTCGGGATTCAACTCCAACGCTTTCTCAAATTCCGGAATCGCCTCCTGCGGACGGCCGGCCCGAGTGAGGGCAGTGCCGAGGTTGTTGTGCACACGGGCATCCTCAGGATTGGTGGCCAGCAGGCCCTTCCATCCAACAATGGCCCCTTCAATATGGCCCTGATTTTCCAGTGCCGTCACGCGATCGAATTCCTTATAGGTATCCACCGCGGGCGTGCTGATGGATTCAATGCCGCCTTGCGCAATGTTCACAAACTCCGGGATATTCACGGCGCGATTCGATGCAGTGGAGTTATCAATCAGAATGGCGGGGCTGTCATTGCCGTCGGCATCGAGATGGGTGAGAAACATCTGGGTGAAAGGCGAGCGGCTTTTGGAACTGAAGACCAGCCAATGGCCGTTGGGCGAGAAGCTGTGCCAGGAGTTCATCAGTGAGGTATTGCAGCGCATCCGCCGCGCCACGCCTCCCGCCACGGGCACAATGTAGAGCACGCTATCAGGCCGCATCAATTGTGCGTTGCGGCACTGGACCCAGACAATCCAGCGGCCATCGGGCGAAACTTTGGGAAAGCTGTTGCTCATGCCATTTTGGGATGCGCCGCGAATGGGCACCGCCTGCCCGCCTTTGCCGTCATTGAAGGGGATCCGGTAGAGGTCATACTGAATTTGTGGTTCCTCCGGGTCATTGGCATGCTCGGGCATCTTCTGGCCGGGAGGGTAGGGATCGCGCGCTTCCGCCCGGGCAAAGATCACGTATTTGCCGTCAGGGCTCCAGACGGCATTTGTCTGGACATATTTGGGGTCATCCGCGCCGGGCAGGGGCTGCTTCTGGCCCGTGGCGCGGTTGTACCAGGCCACGATGCTGCGGGTCGGGTAGAAGACCTGGAGGAAGCGGTAGTCCTTGAAGTTTACGGTGAAGTAGCCGTTGGTGAGTTCCTTGGTCTGTCCCCGGTAATTCGTAAGGATATAGCGGCCATTGGGCGAGACCTGGGACATAAAACCGATGCGGGATGATGGCGCCGTGTCATCGCGCAGGGAACTCCACGAAATCACGTCCTTATTGCCGATGGACATTTCCGGTTTGACGGGAACGATAGCGTAGAGGCCCTTGTTGTTGGCGGGCCCATCGAGATCCATCCCCATGGTTTTGCCGTCGAGCGAAAACGAATGGCAATTGCCGCAGGTGGGCATGTCTTTCAGAACGATGCGGCTCTCGGGTTTGGCAATGTCGCGCAGGCGCCACTGGACCAGGTGGAGCGCATTGGGCGCCAGCGGCTTGATGACGCCCTTTTCCGTTTCCGAAGGCATCAGGGGCACGTCGCGATAAAAGATTGGCGCGCCAACGGGGTCACTGGATGTGTGCATGGTCGTGCTGCCGCGCGAAAGCGGATGCTGGGAGTCCGTTTCGCTCACTCCGCTGATCGACACAACTGCGGCATGAGTGACAGAGTGTTTTTTGATAGTCTGCCAAACTTCGAGGGAGGGAATCCACGTATGTGCGGCTGCCTGCTCCGGCGTGAGCACAGGCATTTCATTGGTGGGGGAAAGGCACCGTGGATCCGCCGCACCGATAGTCAGCCGCTCGCCGGCAGATTGGACTTGTATTTCAGCGGTGCCATCAGAGAAAGTAATTTCGATCTGCCAGCGGGTGGCGCCTGCCGCGGCGTCGCGCCAGAGGAACGTGGGTGGGGTGATTTCCGGCGGGAAGATTGAACCGTCCAGCGGATAGTCGACGGTGATCTGGGCCACGTGCCCCGCCACCGCATTCTGCGCGTTTTGGGGTTGGGCCGCCGCGGGAATGGGGAATATCAACCCGGCCGCAAGGATTCCGCCCAGAAGGAGCAGGGTGAGTCTGTTCCTGAAAGGGTGGAGCATGAGATGAAAGGGCTTGCCTGGTTTCTCACCCACTGGGCGCGTACCTCCAGAGAACCTTCACAGCGTTTAGACCCGCAACAAAACTGACGACGGATAATGTGTGCACGTCTGTTTCCAAGGCAAGGAAAAGAGCTGCAGGATGAATAAGAATGGGGCGAGCAACCCATCCCATAACTTTCAACTCCGGGATAAATCGCTCGCCCCTGAAAGTCGATCCGAGGTTAAATCCTTAGAACGTGAGCCTCAAACCGAACTGAATAAGACGTGGCAGGTTGTACTGCGAACTTACCACGCCAAAGGTACTACCGCAGCAACTTGTGTTGGGAGCAGCGAACTGCGGGTGGTTGAAGAAGTTGAAGAACTCTCCCCGGAACTCAAGGCCAAGCTTGTCATCGGGACCAAACTTGGTGTTCTTAAAGAGAGCGAAGTCCATGTTCTTTTCCCCATCCTGGCGAAGGTTCGGCTCCGTACGGGAGTCATTTCCACGCGTGAGGGTTGTGGTGTTGGTGAAGTTCGCGGTATTGAACCACTCGCCAAGACGGGCAGATGTGCTGCCCGAGGTGTACGCGTCTGGTCCAAGGCGCGTTACACGGCAGCCTCCGGCATTGGGGATACCAGCGTTGCAGAGAGCATTGCTGCCGCCGCCGATGTTCAGCGGGAAGCCCTTTTGAAGCGTAATGATGCCATCGATTCCCCAGCCTCCGACCACCTTATTGGCAATCGGGGAGACTCCGTTGGCATATTTCTTGCCTTTACCAAAGGGCAGATCCAGCACATAACCGAGGACTAAGCGCTGGGGAACGTCAAACCCATCCAGGCTTCTTTCATTGTGAAGGTTATAAGCGTCAGTATCACCCCAGGAGGGCGCCGCGTCGCCAAGCCAGTTGGTTTCGTTGTCGGTGTCGGTGATGAGTTTTGAAACCGTGTAACTGGCCAGCGCCGTGCCGCCGTGGGAGAAGCGCTTTTCCACTTTTACCTGGAGAGAGTGGTAGATGGAATCGCGATCATTGGGTTCGGCAATGGAGACATCGGAGTACTGGGGATAAGGCAGCAGTAACTGTCCGGCGCTGACCGTCGGAGAGGTCAAGTTGCCCTGAACCAGTCCATAGAACGGATTCGGAACCGAGGCAGTGAGCGAAGCCACGGAATTTCCTGCGGAGCCACCCGGCAGGTTGGCGTCGGTCATCTGGTCCTGGTCCTGGCTATGCATGGGCAGATGAGTACCCTTTGACCCGGCATATGCGACGTCGAGTAGGGTGCCATCGGGCAGCTCGCGTTGGATGTCAAAGTTCCACTCTTGCGAGTAAGCGGCGGGGTTATTGGAAACCGGACCGCTGGGCCCGTTCGCCTGCTGGTTGATCCATGCCTGGTTGCGTCCCGGGGGTTGAGTGATTCCCGTGGGGAATGGAGCGTTGAAGGTGTTGAGTGGCAGCACTCCGGCGTTATTCACCGTGGTGAGCCAGGGAGTGCTGTAGGTGTTGATGAACAGGTTGTGGGGAGCGTTATTCCAGGAGATATCGTTGGGCAGGTAGAAGATTCCGTAGGCGCTCCGGATCACCGTTTTGTTGTCCAGCCGGTAGGCGAGACCGATGCGGGGGTTGAATTCAGTCAAAGGCATGTTCTCTTCCGTCCGGTTCGGATTTGACGGGGTATTCACGAGAGCAAATGCGCCTTTGAGCCCGCTCGAAATCGTCAGGTTATTCGTAGGGTTGGTTACACCGGCCAGGGGGCTGGTGGCATTCGGCTGCCAATCGACAAGCCGGTTGAAGCGTTCCGTCCAATTGCCCTGCAAGTCATAGCGCAGTCCCACATTCAGAGTGAGCTTCTTGGTGGCTTGGAACGTGTCCGTGACGTACATGGCGTTGTAGAAGATCTGGTTGGCCATCTGCGAAGGCGTAACCACGTCGCTGCCGTTATTGTTATTGGAACCATAGCCGAGCAGGAACGAGGCATAGCCATCGCCCGTGTTAATGCCGGATGCCAACGGATTGGCCGAGGTCATGACGCGGTCAAATGCGTAAAGGCCGGTCGGCTGATTGGTCTGAAAGTAATTGTTGCGCAGGAGGCGGAATTCATAGCCCATCTTTATTGTGTGCCGCCCCTTGATCATGGTGAGACTTGGAGTGAAGCTCCAGGTGTCATCACCAGCGCCAATCTCGCTTCCTGATCCCGCCGAGCAGAACCCCTGGCCGAGCGTCTGGTCGTTGGAGTTCTCGGAAATGCAGGGGATGGGGAGCGGGGTGGAGTTGAACTGATAGGTGCCCCAGGCTCCACCGAGCGAGGACATGTTGAACCCTGATGTCAGCGGGACGCGCTGATAATCGTACCGTGTGTATCCAAGGTGCAGGTCCATGATGGTGGTGGGCGAGAAGCTGACGGTGTCGCTCAAAGCGAACTGCTTGGTGTGGATGTTTTCCGTGCAACGGTCCGTGCAGATGTCTTTGAACGGACTGTCGGGGAGGTTCTGCAACTTATAATAGGTGAAACGAGCCATCACTCTCTGCTTGTCACTCACGTTCCAGTCGATCTTTTCATTCAACTGGTCCGTGTCGCCGCCCGTGCCGTAAGAGGTGACGTAGTTGTAGGGGCTCGAAGCAGTGGGAACGGTGTTCGCCGCCGGGTAGAAACCCAGAAGGACCTTTGAGGCCGAGGAAAACGTGGTGGGGTCAAGCTGGCTGCCACCGCCGGCGATGGGACTGATCTGGGTCCGGCAAGCCCCGCCGCCAGAAGTGCAGTTGACGCTGGTGGTGGGATCATAGATGGCGGTGGAAAAAGTTCCCTGAAGCTCCGCAGCGGTGGGAACGATGCCATTGGAGAGGGCTGCGGATGAGCGTACCCGATAACCTTCGTAGCTCGAGAATACGAACAACTTGTCGGAGATGACCTTGCCGCCGATGTCAGCCCCGAACTGGTTCTGGGTCCACGGACCCTTCTTGGCGCCAGCTTCATTCAGGAAGAAGCTATTGGCATCAAGATCCTTGTTGCGGAGGAATTCCCAGCCGCCGCCGTGCCAGGAGTTCGTGCCCGATTTAATTGTCATATTGATGATGCCGCCAGCAAAACGGCCAAAATCTGCTCCCATGGCGTTTGTCTGTACCTTAAATTCCTGCACGGCATCCTGCGTGGGGATCATGGTAATGACATTCAGATAGGAACCATTGGTGGGAACACCATCCACAAAAATTGCGTTTTGCCCGGCCTGGCTTCCACCAATTTGGAAGTCGCCAGCCGCGAAAGGATTAGCCCCGACGGGGTTGCTCATGGAGGAGTTTCCTCCGGATGGCGGGCCCTGCGGTTGAATGCCTGGTGAGAGCTGCACCAGGGAGATCACATTGCGCCCGTTCAAGGGCATTTCTGTAACCGTGCGGGACTCCACCACTTGTCCCAAATCGGAAGACTGAGCCTGGAGCAAGGGGGTTTGTCCGGTTACCTCAATGGTCTGGGTGGTGGTGCCGACTTGCATTGTGATGTCCACCCTGAAACCGCTTCCCACTTCCACCACGATGGGTTCGCGCCGGAAGAGTTTGAAGCCGGTCTTTTCGGCGTCAATCCGGTAGTTTCCCGGCACAATGTTAACGAACGTGTAATCGCCCGCCGCATCGGACTCCATGGTCCGCTTATCCCCTGTCCCGACATTGACGAGGGCGATGGAGGTTCCGGGAATCGCCGCGCCGCTTGCGTCGAGAACGGTTCCGGCAATGGATCCGTAAGTCGTCTGGGCCAGACTCGTTTGGGGCCAGACCGCCATGAGAAGTACGACGGCGACGGGCACTAAAACCAACTTTTTAAAATGTGACATTTAGCACTCCTCTTCTTCATCAGAATTTATCGATGAATAACTCTTTGGGTTGCGACCTCAAACTGCCGTCCAGCCATAAAGTGCCTGTAGCAGCCCGGCCATGCGTTGCCGTGAGAATCAACCAACGCCGCCCCGGCCTTGCTGCTCAGTGCGCCCAGGTAGTCCCCGGTTTCGAGATCAGTTGTTGAAGCAAAGACCCGAGAGTGACCATGACTGGTGAACCAGTCCAAAATCAGTGTTGCGTATACTTGTGAATATCTATAGGAGGGCACCTTGCCCCGGTGCGTGTCTTCACCCATCGAGTGGTGGTGATGATCAATGGGCGAATTTCCATGTTGCAGTCGTTGCCGACAACGCAACATACCCTTCCTCCTGTTCATCCGTGAAGATCCGACGCAAGTAAGAAACTCTCCCTTCCGGCGGTGAAGCCGGCAAGAGGGAAAGACAGCTGCTGTCGAGCCTTTTGGGAAAGGCAATCAAAACAGCAGTAAGTGGAACGAAGGAAACAGAGCGGAGCAAATCAAAACATTTTGGTCACCACATCTCTGGTCCGCACGAACCAGTTGCTCCAACTCGCATGCAATCCTTCGTGCGCGCTGACTTTTACCAGAAAGATAAGATGTAACACAAGGTTAATGCTGTTAACTCGTGAATTGTGCCAGTTACATCGCTAAATCACTTTATTTCAATTACGTACGCGCAAAATCTCAGTTGTTACTGCTCTCCCTTTCAAAAAGAATCAACCAATGGTAGACTCTGCCTGCAGTTTTCTTTAGGTAAAGTAGGTAGGGCGATGACAGTCGCGAATCACCAAGAGAGAAACGAGCTTGACCACCTCCTGGGATCTGGCATCTTTGCCAAGGCTCCGCGACAAGCCAAACTGCTGAAATATATCTGCGACGAGTACTTCGAAGGTAGAACCGACCAAATCAAGGAATACACCCTCGCCATCGAAGTTTTGGGAAAGACTTCCGACTTTGATCAGAACCGTGACGCCATCGTGCGAGTGGAAGTCCATCGGTTGCGAAAGAAACTGAAAGAGTATTACGAGGGTGAGGGGGCAGGGCGGGCACTCGAGATTGTGATTGACTCCGGACAGTATGTCCCTCGGTTCATTGTGCGTGGAAAGACCCCCCCTGTTGGTGTCGACCCGAACTCGGAAAATCCCAATTCTTCGGCAAAGCATAACCAGGCATCAACTTCCCCCGCTGCTCTTCCGGTTGCCCCAGAAGTGAAGCGCGCCGGCCCGAGCGTATGGCCCACTGTTCTGGCAGTGGTGATTGCTGCGGCCGTGGTGTCCGCTCTCGTCCTGCGGTATGGGATTCGCGGGGGAACCCGGCTGAAGGCATCGACAGCCCATGAGCTGGCGAACCTGGCGATTGGGTCAGGCCCCATCGCGTCACTGGATTCCGTACGTATCCTGTGTGGGTATCCCAAAGACAGGTACATCGATCGGGCAGGGAACGTATGGATGGGGGATCGTTACTACTCCGGCGGAGATACCTCCATGCAGTCGCTTCAATTCCTGCCGCAGGCTCCGGATGTGGCCCTCTATCAGAGTTTTCGTTTTGGAGATTTCTCCTACGACATTCCCCTACACCCGGGAAATTATGAACTTCACCTCTACTTTCTTGAAACCCATTATGGGCCCGGCAGCCTCAGCGGGGGAGGTGAGACCAGCCGGATGTTTGACGTTCAGATGAATGGGCAGCCCTTGCTCAAACTCTTCGATATCATCAAGGATGCGGGCGGAAACAATATTGGTGATGAGCGGGTTTTCAAGAACGTAAGCCCCGCCTCCGATGAGCATCTGCACCTGAAATTCCGGAGGCTTACTGACTCGGCGCTGTTGAACGCGCTGGCAATTGAGCCGGCGCCCCCCGGCAGGATCAATCCCATACGCATCCTGGCCCAGAACAATTCCTACACTGACCGCGAGGGGAATATCTGGAGCCCTGACCGTTACTACCGGGGGGGGCAGTTGGCCCTGCACCTCACACGCGTCCCCGTTGGCGGCACCCCAGACCCCGGTCTTTACTCCAGTGAGCGCTTTGGCAATTTCAGTTACTCGATTCCGGTCCCCCCAGGCAAGTACAAGGTTACTCTTCGATTTGCAGAGACCTATTGGGGCATTCAGAATACATTCCCCAATTTGCCGGATCAGAATGGTTCGTCGATGGGTGGGGTGGGTAGCAGAATCTTTAGTGTCTATTGCAACGGCGCGACTTTGCTGAAGGATTTTGATGTCTTTCGCGAAGCCGGAGGGCCATTGGTATCGAGAGACAAAATCTTCCATGGTCTCGAGCCGGATGCCCAAGGCAAGATCACCCTCAGTTTTGTTCCCGTAAGGGATTACGCCTCAGTGAACGCCATTGAAGTTGAGGACGAATCGGATTAGGACGCGGCGATTTCCATCGTGAGCCTCCACTTGCCATTCCCTCATCGCAGGTGTACTTAATTCAGGCCAGCCCACACAACATTGCTACTCCGCGTATTGTTTGTCAGACCGAACAATGCGAATCCGGTGATCGGTAAATTTGGCATGGGTGCCGGGGACTTCATACTTGGGCATGTGGCAGGTGGTGCAATCCTTCGTGCCGTGAGGGCATGCTGACGCGCGATGGCCAGTCGGGCCCTTTTCGTTTGTGCTTGAAAGGTGACAGCGAAGGCAGCGGTTGTCGTAGGATCTCTGGTCCCTCACCAGCGGCTGGTGTGGGTCGTGGCAGGCGAGACAGGTAATCCGAGCGTCACCCTTTCCCCAACAGCGGCTCAGTTCCAGTCGGTAGGGTTGAAAGCGCAGCGTGGCGACCCCTTGCATGCCGCTTTCCATTACGTCGGCCCAGGCGCGATGGCAGGCGCCGCAGAAATCCACCGATTCCACGGGGGCCAGCTTGGCGGGATTCAGAACATCAGTTAATCCCTCCGCGATTCGGCCTGTTTTCATTGCGGAAACGTGCCGGGAGCCGGGCCCATGGCAGGCCTCACACGTAACTCCCGGGGTCAGATGATCGGGATCGAATTTTCCGCCCGCTGAGGCGGCGGTATTGTGGCAGCCAAAACAAAGGTGCGTCTCTTCGGGCTCCATCCGGCGGCCCAACGCTCCGTCGAAATCCGCCGGTGCGGAAGTTGATTGCCCCGGTGTGATGTCCAGCGCCTGCAAGGCAGGGAAATAACTCAGGCGGGCTTCGTAGAAATTCCCTCCGTGCGCAAACACGAAAGTCTCTCCCACTACTCCTTCCCCAAATGCCCAACCGAGGGCGGCCGAAATAGAGTGCGTACCGTCACTAACTGAAAGGGTGCTTTTGCCTTCGGAGAGCGCGAGGTCGTAAGCGTATCCGCCAAGAAGGAAGGTCTGGTGGGGGTGCGCTTGCAGAATTTTGGAGTCCGCGGCGCGCCCGCAAGCCTTGGCCATTGATGTTGTTTCCTGAATGGCAGCTTCCGCGGAATGACATTGCGCACAAACCGCCGGTCTCACATATTCATCAAGCCGCGGAGAGCTCTTGGTCGGCCACCAACCGGGGGAACGGACGCGCTCCGCCGTCGCCATTGGTTGATCTTTCAGGTCCTGGGCATGGCCTCGATCCGCAGCGAACCACACTGCAATGATCGCTGTCGCTCCCATGAAAAAGAGCATCCGCTTTCCGGCCTGGCGCTTCCCCAACGTTGAAGGGAGCATACTACGCCAGCCTGAACGAAAAGGCGGTGGCCCTTGGATGGATCCCTTTCCCAGGATTTGCATTGTCCCTGCCCGGCCACAAGGTAACATACTCCCGCTTGCGGCCGGTGAGACTTTTTCCGTGTTAGGCCCGCTTTCGAGGGGTGCGGCGCGAGTGTGGGAGACGGTCCGAGGCTGCGGGCTTTGTTTTCGAACGCATCATCTTGAGGTTCTTATCAATCAGGGCGTAGCGCTGCTCCACACAGGCGTAGCTGCGCAAAGGGTCTTCCGGCGTGTGCAAAACGTAATCGAGAAGCCTCTCAACGGTGCTGGTGGCGACTTGCAGCCGCGTGTCCGACGAGCCATAGTAGATGAATACCTGGCCATTCTCTCGAGCCACCCACCCATTGCTGAAAACCACATTGGAAACATCACCGACCCGCTCATCTCCTTCCGGGGCGATGAAGTAACCCCCGGGACGATGCGTGACCGCATATGGGCGATCGAGTTCGCAGAGGAAGAGGTAAAGCACGTAGCGCAATCCGGCCGCGGTGTTCCGCACCCCATGGGCCAGATGCAGCCAGCCTTCAAGGGTCTTAATGGGCGCGGGGCCGAGGCCGTTCTTGACTTCCTTGAGCGTGTGATACTCGCGGTTATCAATGATGATCTCTTCATCAACCACGGCGTTTTCCATGCTTCGGGAAAGGCCCCAACCGATGCCTCCACCCTTGCCGGCCTGAATGAACTCGTCTTGCGGCCGTGTGTAGAACGCGTACTGGCCGTCAATAAATTCAGGATGCAGCACCACATTCCGCTGTTGCGGTGATTTCGTTTTCAGGTCGGGAAGCCGTTCCCATTTTTTCAAGTCCCTGCTTCGGGCGATGCCGCATTGCGCCACGGCGGAGGAAGTGTCCCACGATGGAGCTTTCGGATCTTCACGCTCCGTGCAGAAAAGGCCGTAAATCCATCCGTCCTCGTGCCGCCCCACGCGAATGTCATAGACGTTGATGTCGGGATCGCTGGTCTCCGGCAACAGGATGGGGTAATCCCAAAACTGAAAGTTATCGACGCCATTCGGGCTTTCCGCAACGGCGAGGAACGATTTACGGTCGACGCCTTCCACGCGCGCCAGCACCACAATTCTGCCTTCGAACTCCATCGCTCCGGCGTTGTAGACGGAGTTGATGCCCAGCCGTTCCAGCAGGTGGGGATTCGTCATTGGATCGAGATCGTAGCGCCAGAACAGCGGCGTGTGTTCGGCGGTGAGAACAGGATATGCGTAGCGATCGAACACGCCATTTCCTGGGGTGACGCAATGGTTCGCGCGTGTCACCAGTTTATGATGCTGCTTCCCGAGATCCTCGAGCCGCCTTCTGAATTGAGTCTGTTTCATTTCGCATCTCCCCTTGCCTCTGGTACTACACCATTGGGGTCTGCAGGTTGCCAATCTTGTCCAGCCGGGCCATGACTTCAAAGCACATTCGGGCGTTATGGTACGGGCACTTCCAGGCGCCCACTTTGTACTCATCGTCATTCGGCACGCCCTCACGTGAGACCCGCCAGTACCATTCGCCGTATTTTTGGTCAACAATGTATTTTTCAATGAACTCCCAAGTGTTGACGGCGGCTTGATAAAAGCGCGCTTGCCCGGAAAGCTGATAGGCGTTCAGAAATGCCACCACTGCCTCCGCCTGTGGCCACCAGTGTTTATTTGTGTCGATAATTCCGCTGGAGTTGGCCTCGTAAAGCAATCCTCCGTCGGAATCAATTCCCTGTTGGAGCACCGCCTGGGCCATTTTCAGGGCTTCAGCTTTTATCTCAAGCAGCAGCGGTTCGTCCCCAAGGGTTTCGGCCGCCTCGCAGAGCAGCCATGATCCTTCGACATCATGGCCAAAGGAGATGTGGTCAGATTGGGAATTCCATTCAGCATCAAAGTACATTCGGAAGTGATGAGTATTGCGGTCGATAATCTGTTCAAGAAATACCTGAATGAGTTCCTTTAGACAGCGGCGCAATTCAGGGTTGTCGTGGCAGCGCAGAAGGTTCGAGTAAGCCTCGAGAAGGTGGAGGTGGGTGTTCATGGATTTCGCTGCTTCCATGTCAACCTTGCTCAGCCGCTGCTCGCTTGAGAGCGTCCAATCGCGCTCACAGGTTTCGAAGTAGCCATGATGGATGGCGTCGTGGCTGGCGGTTTCGATGGCACTAAAAATCTCGATCGCTCGTTTGAGAGCGCCCTCGTCGCCCGTGGCCCGATGACATTCCGCGAGTGCGTAAATGGTGAAAGCCTGCCCATAAATGCGCTTCTTTGTGTCCACCGGATGGCCGAGATGATCCACCATCCAGAAGAGACCGCCGCAGTGGGCGTCCCAGAAGTATCGGTTCAGGTAATCGAGGGCGCGGCGCCCAGTTTCCAAATAAGCCGTTTCGCCATAGACGCTGAAAGCCTTGGCGAAGGTCCAAAGGATGCGTGCATTCAGGATCAGTCCTTTGTGCGCAAGAGGATCGATGGTGAGGTCGTTCGAGATCTGTCCACGGAAGCCGCCAAATTGCTCATCCACCGAATGCTTCAGCCAGAACGTCAAAATATCGGATCGCAATTCGGCTTCGACTCGTTCGCGAAAACTTTGCACGCGTTCTCCTTTGGCTCAGTTAAGCGGCGCCCACATCGGCATGCACGGTGGCGGCATCCCTTAAAACATTCGACCGCTCGACGGATTCGAGAGTCCTGAGATGGTCATACCAGGTGACCTTTAACACCATCGAGGTCGCAGCGATGAGCCCCAAGGCGATCAGGGCAGCACCAAATTCCTGAATCACCACATAGCAGGGTAGCGCCACAAGGCTGATTTGCCAGACGATGCCGATGGCGACGTTGAACATGTCGCGCCAGAAGTCCTTATTGCGCTCAAAGGCGGGATCTTCCTCCAAGACCTTGGCAAGAATGGGACCCCAGAAGCCCCACGGTCTTACCCTTCGATAGAAGTCTTTCAGGATGACGTCATCCTCCGGATCGGTAAGCAGTGTTCCCGCCAGGCACCCCCCCAACGAGATGGCGAAGACCAGCGGGAAGACAAGCGCCACATCCAGGTTAACGGAATGCGCGCGGAGAAGCTCCTTGACGAAGGAGAACTGAGGCAATAGCGATGGCATAATCAACGAGGCTGATATCCCCGTGACCATTCCCCAAAAGTAACCGTGGCCATTGAATCGCCACCAATACCACTTGAGAACATTGGAAGCTGTGTACCCACCCCAGAGACCGGAGACAATCCAGAGAACCACCGAATTGACTGACGCTACATACCAGCCAATGCCGCCGCCCACCAGGACCACCGCGAGAGAAGCCACATAGCTCAGGCGGACGTAGGTGCGTGCACTGGCATTGGGCTTGATAAAGCGTTTGTAGATGTCGTTCACAAAATACGGCGGCGCGGCATTCACCGTGGCGGCGAAGTTTGACATGAAAGCCGCCAGCAAGCCCGCGATGAGGAATCCCAAAAGACCAGTGGGTACAAACCGGCCAAGCGCATAGGGAAGAACCAGTTCGAAATCCATGTTCGTTCCCATGCCTTTGATTTGGTCGCTAAAGAAAACCAGCGCGAGCACGGTCAATCCGGTGATGAGGAAGTAGCGGGGAAGAGTCAGGACCACATTCACCCAACTGCTCATCAGGCTGGCTTCACGGGGATTCTTGGCGGAAAGAACCCTTTGCATATCGTAGTTTGGCGCCGGGCCCGCCATGCTGATCAGGACTCCCTTGAACAACAACATCATGACGAAGAATCCAAAGATTCCGTAGCCGTCATCAATAATCTTGGCGTTGGCCGAGGCGATGAGGTGGGACCAATCGAGGTTTAAGTTCCAACCAAAGAAGATCTGGTCCCACCCGGCTGGGACATAGTGTTGAAGCGTGCCGGGAGTAATTTTCCGCATGGCAATAATGCCGACGGCAAACGAGGCAATGGAGAGGATGAAGAACTGAATGACCTCCGTGATCACCACGCTGAACATTCCCCCCTTGATCACATAAATAGCGGTAATGGCAATCAGGATGGTGGCATAGAGGTTGGGGGACAGGTGCCAGGGCAGGAAGGTGGCGGCAAACTTCCCAATGCCTTTGAATCCATAACTGAAAAACCCGATGATGCTGACGAAGGCGTAGACCACGACAATCAGGTGTGAAAGTTGCGCGCCCCGGCCCTTGCCGAAGCGCGTCTGGATCCATTCGGCTCCGGTCATGACATTGGAGCGGCGCAACCACGCCGAAAGGTAGACCATCAGGAAGATTTGGTTGAAGGTGGGCCAGAGCCAGGGAATCCAGACGCTCTTTAGCCCGTAGACAAACATCCAGTAGACCAGCAGCATTGTGCCACTGATGTCAAACATCCCAGATGCGTTGGAAATTCCGAGGAAGTACCAGGGCATGGTGTTGCCGCCCAGAAAGTAGGCCCTGATGTCACGAGAGGCGCGATGAGAAACCCAGTACCCCACCACCACGGAGCTGGCCAGGAAGGCCAGGATGATGCCAATGTCGACCGCATGAAGACGCATCTAACACCTCGCAATAAGCTAGGTAGTAAGCTGCGGTTCGGATTGGCAACTCTCTTTGGAGTTTCATATTCGATCCATCACTGCCGGACGAAAGACGCCTTGCGCCAATTACCCTAGCACACCTTGGCGCAAGAAGACCAGCCCATGTATTGTTTACAATTTGTGTGCGACAACTTTACCGATATTGGTGGAAATGCGATTACGGCTGCGTTCGCTCAGCATTCGAGTATAATTGCGCCGCCATTCGTCAATCAGCCGGCGCCTACGCCCTGACGAATTGACGGGAAACTGCGATGGGTATGCGGGCGCCCACTGAGAATACGCTTCTGGGGGCAATCATATGAAGTACGGTTATTTTGATGATGCGAACTTGGAGTATGTTATTACCCGCCCGGATACACCCCTCCCATGGATTAATTACCTCGGATGCCAGGCATATTTTGGAATCATTTCGAATACTGCCGGAGGGTACTCCTTCTATCGTGATGCCCGCTTGCGCCGCATCACTCGCTACCGGTACAACAATGTGCCTTACGATTTGGGTGGGCGCTACATCTACCTGAGGGATGACGAAACGGGCGAGTTCTGGTCCCCTTCGTGGCAGCCAACGCAGGCCGAGTTGGAGGATTACACCTGCCGCCACGGCATGGGGTATACGCGCATTGGCTCGCGATACAAGGGCATTGTCGCCGCCACAAATTACTTTGTGCCGCTCGATGAGAATCTCGAGATCTGGCAGGTTAGCCTCACCAACCACAGGTCGCAACAAGCGTCGCTCTCGATCTTCGGTACCCTCGAGTTCTGCCTGTGGGATGCGCAGGATGATGCCACCAACTTCCAGCGCAACTTCAGCATCGGCCAGGTGGAAGTTGAGGATGGAGTCATCTATCACAAGACGGAATACCGTGAGCGGCGCAACCACTTTGCCTATTTTGCCTGCTCTGAAAAAGCGGAAGCGTTTGACACGCAGCGCGAAGCTCTGCTGGGCCCATACCGGAGCTGGGACAAGCCGCTGGCTATTGAGCGTGGAAGGCTGACCAACTCAGTGGCGCACGGGTGGGCTCCCATTGGCGCGCATCAGGTGAAAATTGATCTTGCGCCCGGCGAAACGCGCCAGATCATTTTTGTGTTGGGCTATCACGAGAACCCGCAGGAACAGAAGTTCGATCCTCCTGATTCCCAGACCATCAACAAGAGGACAGTGAAGCCGCTCATTACGCGGTATCTGGATTCCGCCCAGGGCGATGCCGCGTTTCAAAACTTGCGCCGGTACTGGAAAAGTGTGCTCGATATCCAACAGGTGGATACGCCGGATGTGCATACCAATCGCATGGTCAATATCTGGAACGCATACCAGTGCATGGCTACTTTCAACATGTCGCGCTCCGCCTCGTTTTATGAGTCGGGCATCGGACGTGGTTTGGGCTTCCGTGATTCCAACCAGGATTTGCTGGGTTTTGTTCACATGGTTCCCGCCAGGGCGCGGGAACGCATTCTGGATTTGGCCGCGACGCAATTGCCAACTGGCGGGGCCTATCACCAATACCAGCCGCTCACCAAGCGCGGCAACAACGATGTGGGAGGCAACTTCAACGACGATCCGCACTGGCTGATTGTGGGTGTCGTCGCCTATCTCAAGGAGACGGGGGACTGGAGCATCCTGGATGAACCCGTCCCTTACGACAACCAGCCGGGTTCAGAGCAGCCTCTTTTTGAGCACTTGCAGCGGAGCTTCCAATACACGCTGGACCGGTTGGGGCCGCATGGCTTGCCCTTGATTGGCCGCGCGGATTGGAATGATTGCCTGAACCTGAACTGCTTTTCTGACACGCCGGGGCAGTCCTTCCAGACAACCACCAACAAGGAAGGCAAGGTCGCAGAATCGGTTTTTATCGCAGGGCTGTTTGTGCTGGCGGGCAGGGAACTTGCGGAAATCGCTTCGCGCCGCGGCCTCGCTGCCGAAGCGAAGTCCTATCTGGCCAAGGTGTCGGAGATGGAAAATACGGTGCGCCAGCACGGTTGGGATGGCCAGTGGTTCCTTCGTGCCTACGACGATTTCGGAGGTAAGGTCGGTTCAAAGGAATGTGCCGAGGGAAAGATCTTCATTGAGACGCAGGGTTTCTGCGTGCTCGCGGGCATTGGATTGGACGATGGGATGGCAGCGCAATCGATGGAATCGGTCGCCACACATCTGGCAACGGAGCACGGGATCATCCTTCAGCAGCCTGCGTATTCAAGGTATTATCTGGAATTGGGAGAGATTTCCTCTTATCCGCCGGGGTATAAGGAAAACGCTGGAATTTTCTGCCACAATAACCCCTGGGTAATTGTGGCAGAGACCCTTCTCGGAAACGGCGACCGCGCCCATGACTACTATTCGCGAATCAATCCTTCGGTGCGCGAGCCCATCAGCGAGTTGCATCGATGCGAGCCGTACGTCTACGCCCAGATGATCGCCGGGCGCGACGCGCCGACGCACGGTGAGGCCAAAAACTCCTGGCTGACCGGAACTGCGGCATGGAATTACTACGCGATTACACAGTGGATCCTGGGTATACGCACTGCCTATGATGGACTTCAAATCTCTCCCGTTATTCCCAGGAGTTGGTCCGGGTTCAAGGCCAAGCGCATCTTTCGCGGCGTGACCTATCACATCACGGTTGAGCGGACGGCGGCGGGCAACCACATCGCGTTGGAAGTTGATGGCCTGCCCACGCAGGGTGACACGGTGCCAATTCCGTCCGATGGGCGAAAAGAAGTCATCGTGAAAGCGAAGTTAACCTAGGGGGCACACGCAGACGTGGGAGGAAGAGATGTATACGGCGAGCGAGCAGCGTTACGACAAGATGGTCTACCGGCGATGTGGAAGGAGCGGCTTGAAACTGCCTGCCATTTCACTGGGACTCTGGCACAACTTCGGCGGTGTCGACGTCTTTGAGAACGGCCGCGCAATGCTCCGGCGGGCATTTGACCTGGGAATTACGCATTTTGATCTTGCCAATAACTACGGGCCACCACCCGGCTCGGCGGAGGAGAACTTTGGACGCATTCTAAAGTCGGATTTTGCCGCCTACCGGGATGAGCTGATCATCAGCACCAAGGCAGGTTGGGATATGTGGCCGGGACCCTATGGTGATTGGGGGTCTCGCAAGTATCTTCTCGCCAGCCTGGATCAGAGCCTGAAGCGCATGGGTCTGGACTACGTTGACATCTTCTACTCCCACCGTCCCGATCCCGGGACGCCAATGGAAGAGACCATGGGGGCGCTCGATCAAGCTGTTCGTTCGGGAAGAGCCTTGTATGCCGGCATTTCAAGCTACGACCTTCAGCAGTCAGCGGAGGCAGTGCGGATCCTGCGCGAAATGGGAACGCCTTGCCTCGTTCATCAACCCATGTACTCGATGTTCGAGAGAACGATTGAGGAGGGATTGATCGACCTGCTGGGAATAGAAGGGGTGGGAGGCATCGCCTTCTGCCCGCTTGCCCAGGGCTTGCTGACGGACCGTTACCTGGACGGGATTCCCGAGGGCTCACGAGCGTCCAAGCCCCATGGATTTTTGAGGAAGCAGGATGTTGATGACGCGGTCCTTGGCCAGGTGCGGGCACTCCAGGTGGTGGCGCTTCGCCGCGGACAATCGATGGCCCAGATGGCGCTCGCTTGGGTATTGCGTGACAATCGTATGACCAGCGCCCTGATTGGGGCAAGCCGGGTGGCGCAGATTGAAGAGAACGTCGCCGCGCTCGCCAATCTGAAATTTGATTCCGCGGAACTGCAGGAGATTGAGACGATCCTTGGGCGCTAGACGGTGGCTGGGGGACGTGCCTTTTCGCCTGCCGGCAGCCCACAAGCCTGGTGGTTGAGGCCTTTGGTGAGTGCTTGTAGATTGACCGGGCACATTTACTTGGACAGAGCTTCACCAGCCGAGTGCAGTTTGGGGGCAGGCACAGGCGGTTCAGCTAACGGCAGTTCTGCGGTGGTCTTGGTTGCAGAGCTATCTGCCGGCAGCTTTGCGGCCGGCATTTCGGTTCCGGCAGGATAAATGAGAATTTTGATGGTGCCCCAGCCGCTATCAGGGCTTGTGCCCGTCTTCTTTCCCATTCCGAGTGTCTTGAGCTTCCGATCATCGAAGCCGAAATTCTCCACGAGATACTCGCGGATCACCAGGGCGCGGCCTTGCGTCAAGGTCATATCTTTCGCGGCATCGCCCTCCATGCTGGAATAGACCGCGACCACAGCGACGCCAAAGTCAGTGCCGGTCAGAAAATCACCGGCGGCATCCAGCGACTTCTGATTTTTCAATTTGGCGGTATCGAACTTGGCAAACAATTGGTTTGCCTCAAAAGCAAATGTCCGCTGGGGGGCGCCGGGCGGCAGGTTGATGATTTCGTCCTTCGCCAGCTCTGCGGAATCTTCATAGCCGCGATTCTTGAAATAGCCCCGCAGAAAGAAATTGTGCTTCAGCGCTTCCATGTTCTCCTGAAAATCGGTCACTCCCGCCTGCGCATGGTTAACCACTTTTGCGATTCCGTCCATCGATTGATTGAGTGCAACGTAGGTGGTCTTATCGTTAATCAGCTCCCCGATGGTGCCCTGCCCCTTATCAATCTTGCCGGTAATCGAGCCTAAATTGGCGGTAGTCAGCGTTATGTTTTGAACGGCTTGCTGGCTGCTATCCAGTAGTACCTCCGACTTCTTGATCAAGTCAGACATGGCAATGGGAGGCACGCTCGAGATGATGTCCCCATTGCGTACATCGGGGGAGCCAGCCGTTCCAAATGTAATCGACATGTACTCATTCCCCAACATCCCCTCGGTTTCTATGGATGCCACGGAATCTTGTTTAATAATGTCGTGTGTTTGGCTGGCAAGATCCATCACCACGGTGATTTTTTCCCCTGGATGGTGAGGCAGATCGATGCTGTTTACGGTTCCTCGCTGGACGCCGCCCACGCGGACGCCCGCACCCACGTCCAGGCCCACCACGTTCGAGAACTGCGCCTTTAACCGGTAGGTGGATTTAAATAGATATTGGCGGCTGCCGATGATGAATATTCCCACGGCCAGAATCGCCAGCGTGGTAAAGATAAAAGCTCCCAAGCGCCCTGTTCTTGACATAACTGCTCCTAATCGTCCCGCCGCATGAAGTCAGTAACGAACTTGTCGTCACTCTTCTCCAGGTCAGCAAAGGCGCCTTCAATGACGATGTTTCCTTCGTTCAGCAGGGCCAGATGGCTGGCGATGGTTTTGGCACTCTGCAAATCATGCGTAACCACGATGGAGGCCATGGCATGTTCCTTTTGCATTTTGAGGATCAGCTCGTCAATTTCGCCGGAGGTAATGGGGTCGAGCCCTGCCGTGGGCTCATCGAGCAGCAGGATGTCAGGGTCGAGAGCCAAGGCCCGCGCCAGCCCCACGCGCTTCTGCATGCCACCGGAAATGTCGGAGGGCATTTTCTTCAGAGCGTCTTCCATTCCCACGCTCTTCAGCAATTGTTGAACGCGGTCACGCCGCTCGGAATCCGGCATGCTGGTGTTGTGCTTCAGGGGGAAGTCCACATTCTCTTCCACCGTCAGGGAGTCATAGAGGGCGGCCTGTTGAAACAGGAAGCCCATCTTCCGGCGCGTTTCGTTAAGCTTGTCGGCGCCGATCCCCGTAATCTCCTGCCCGTGGATACTGACCGATCCTGAGTCTGATTTCTCAAGCCCGATGATGATTTTCAGCAAAACACTTTTGCCCGTACCGCTGCGGCCGAGCACTGCAAGCGTTTCACCGCTGGCCACCGTGAGGTCAATTCCGTTCAAGACCACCTGGTCGCCAAAGGCCTTATGGAGGCCTCGCACCAGCACCGGTGTTTGTCCATTCGTTTTTTCGGCAGTTTCCATCACAATGCTTGAACCTGCGCCTTTCAAAGGCTGCTGCGAAATCCACAATGCGGATCACGATGGGAAGAAGATCACGATCAGCTTCACCATGATGACGTCGGCAAGGATGACAAAGAGTGATGACAGAACCACTGAATTCGTCGCCGTGCGCCCCACACCCTCCGTGCCTCCGCGTGTTCGCATTCCCATAAAGGATGCCACCAGGCCGATGATCAGGCCGAAAACCGCGGTCTTGAAGGTGGGCGGAAGAAAATCATTGAAGTTGAATGAGTTGAAGCCGCTATGGATGAATTGCCGAAAGGAGATCGGATCCGATAAGGCATCCGCCAGCCATGCCATGACCACGCCAAAGAAATCGGCCGCGAGGGTCAGCAGCGGCAGCACCAGCATGCAGGCGAGAACGCGCGTCGCTGCCAGGAGCCGATAGGGACTTACGGCAGAGACTTCGATGGCATCGATCTGCTCCGTCACTTTCATCGATCCCAGCTCTGCTCCGATGCCGGCCCCCACCCGCCCGCAGACGATGAGGCCGGTAATGATGGGCCCGATCTCATGGATAATGGAGAAGACGACGGCGGCGGGAAGCAATGACTTGGCGCCGAAGCGCACCAGGCTATCACGTGTTTCCAGCGAGAGGATGGCGCCGATGGCTGCGCCGGCCACAGCCACCAGAGGAAAGGATTTTGATCCGATTTCGTCAACTTGCCGGGCCAGTTCGCGAAATTCATAGGGTGGGGTTACTGCCGCCCGAAGCACCCACCACGAAAAAATACCCAGTTCGCCGAACCATTCAAAGAAACCGCCAAAAATGCCCGTGTTGGAATTCGCTGAAATAGACATGGAGGAAACCAAACGAAGTTCTGCCAGGAACATGCGAGGGAGAGCCTGGAGCATTTGGGTCTCGGCGAGTGGGTTTCGACTTGCCAGGTCATATGCCCTTAATGACTTACAGTGACTCGTTTAACCGGTGCCACCTTTATGCTGTGCTGGAGGCGAATATAGGCCGCGGCGGCACGCACGCGCACGGCATCTTTGTTGTCGTCCAGAAGAGGGATCAAGGCTTCCCGGAATTGAGGGAAGGGATGGAGAGCAATCAAGTGCGCAGCTGCGGCGCGAACCGACCATTCCTTGTCTGTCAGCGCGGATTCCACCGCTTCCGTCAGAGCTGGATCATGTGAGGCTCCGATGAGCAGCAGAGATGCGGCCCGGGCGGAGGAATCAGGGGCGGAAAGTATGCCATTCGCCGAAGATAATCCATACCCCAACCCGGGCACGGGTGCAAACCCTACCGCGCTTATGGCAATGGTGGTAAAGAGTTGAGTGGGAGTGTGCAACATCCGCAAGGCGCTTCGCTTCTCTTTGCTGAGATAGCCTGAGGTCGCTTTAGATTCTCTGCTCACCACATCGAGCAGGAATTGCACGCCTGCGGGATCGTGAAGTTGATACAGCACCTTGGCCGCGGCGAAATCGACCTCGGGAACGGGATCTTCCAAGGCCTTCTTCAGGAGCGGAATCGTCCGGTTATCCTTAAAGTCCCCCAGCGTAACAACCACTGCAATCCTCACCGGGACGTCCTTGTCATCAAGCATCGGGGCCAGCGACACCAGGGCATTGTCCTTTAAACCCACAAGGCTCAAGGCTTCAGCAGCGCCTTTGCGACCGTCGGGGTTCCGGTCATTCTCGGCGTCGGTCAAAATACTCTGGCACCTTTGCAGGTTATCAACAGGCTTGGTCTGTCCAAAAGCCAGTGTTGCACCTAGCATCATCAATATCCACAGTCTCATTGGAATGGGCTCCTTCCGCGTGCTGTTGCGGTAACGGAATAGCTTCGCGGACCGTTATGCCCAGTATGGTTTGTAGCCGTAGTACCCATAAAGCGTAGACCCCAGGGAAAGGTCGGCCATGTCGGGCCAGTTGTTTTTGTCAAAGCCGGGGGCTTTCTGCAAAAGCTCCTTGTCAGCGTTGAGAACCAGTTGCTTCTTGATGGTGTCAACGGTGATGGCCTGCCAGGGAATGGCAAACAGCTTGTCGCCCATGCCCATAAAGCCGCCGAACGATAGCACAGCGTAGGCAACGCGTCCGCGATCCAGGTCAATCATGATCTCTTCGATCTTGCCCAGGTCTTCGCCCTTGTAGTTCACCACTTTGTCGCCCTTGAGAGTGCTGCCGGAAAGGACAAGCCCAAGAGTATTTTGCCCTTGTATTCCAGGTGTGGCTGCCATGATGTTTCTCCTTCTTGTGTGAAATTTGACCGGGACTTGGGGCTTATTGCGAACACGTAATTCCAATAGGCCCGCGCTGCTCGCCCTTATGCCCAATCAACTCGCATAGGATATTCCGCCCTCAGTTTGCTGTCTGTTCAGTATCGACCACCGGGCTGAGCAAACTTGCACAGCACTGCACCCACCGTGTGGATTACCACGAACCACTTTCACGATCCAGCCATACTACCGATTCCATCGCGACATGAGCTTTATTGACCAAACCTGTGAGCCGTTCTGAACTGACACGGAGCCAAGCAGCGGTTAAAAGTAAAGTGTGCGCTGCGTGCTAGTGATGATCCGGTGATACCCGGACCGGCACTACGCGCGAGATTGGGTTACTCCCGCAGGGAAGACACTCGTCGGAGGGGATATATGAAAAGACTTAAACCATGGTTCATGTTGTTCACACTGATGGTCGTCGGAAGTTTTGTGGTCTGTTCACGAGGTTCCAAGCTATCGTCTGATGTTTCCGCCAGCATTCGCACGTCGCTCAATCAAGCCGGCCTCAAAGCTGTATCTGTGACTCAGGACCGCGACAAGGGCGTTGTGACCTTGAGCGGGAATGTGGCGGCCGATGCGGACAAGAGCCAGGCTGAAACCATTGCGACGTCGCTCGCCGCCGGGCAGGTGGTGTCAAACCAGATTGCCGTGGTTCCCATTGGCAATGAGAGTGCCGCCAAGGACGTCAATGCTGACCTGGACGCTGGAATCGACAAGAATCTGGACGCAGCTCTGATCCTCGGCAAGCTCCACAAGGGCGTCACTTACGATGTCAAGAGTGGGGTCGTAACGTTGAATGGGGAAGTGAACTCCCAGTCCACACGTGCCCAGGTTGAGCAAGCGGCAACAACCGTTCCCAATGTGCAGCAGGTGGTAAACGAACTCCAGGTCAATGATCAGAAGGCCAGCTCCGGGCTTACGCAATAAGAATTGGCAACGGCCGCCTGAGGTCCAGGCCTGTGCCTCAGGCATGTTCGGGAAAGGGATGTTATGTCATTTGGAATTTACGCTGCGGGATACGCGCTGGTTATCGCCGGCTTGATTTACGGAGCTCACCTGATGCATGTGCCGGCACACTGGATTGTGGTGGGCGGAATCGTGATGCTGGGGTTGGGGGTTCTGTCGGGTGTCAAAGCAACCCGTCAAAGGGATCCCTCATAAGAGCAGCCGATTGCCCAATGCCTTTTGTGCCAAAAGCAACTGTGAAAGTAAACTGCGAAGCATTCAACTAACCGAGAGGAGATTCTTATGGGATTAATTTTGCTCATTGTTGTTCTGCTACTGCTGTTCGGCGGCGGCGGGGGTTACTACGGATACCAAAGATGGGGTTCCGGCGGAGGTATCGGGATCTTCGGAATAGTCCTGATCGTCCTCGTATGCCTCTACCTGTTCGGCGGAATGCGCATGCATGGTTGAGCGTGCTCGACACCTGCTGAATTTACCATCCAAGGAGCCGCGAACCACCTCACACTACCAGAAAGAAGGGTCAATCCATGTCTGAAAGATTTGCCACTGACAAATCAGCATTCTATTTAGTGGGAGGTGGCATCGCTTCGCTTGCGGCGGCGGCCTTCCTCATTCGTGACGGAGACATTCTGGGCCACAAAATCACGATCCTGGAGGAATCCGCCGCCATCGGTGGCTGTCTGGACGCCGCCGGCACGCCTGAAGCTGGCTATAGCATGCGTGGCGGAAGAATGATTGAGAGCAAATACCGCTGCACCTTCGGTCTTTTTTCATCGATTCCTGCTCTTGAAGGCAACAAGACAGTGACGCATGAGATCCTCGATTGGAATGAGACCATGAAGACCTCCTCCAAATCCCGACTCTTTCGCGACGGGCATCGGGTTGATGCTCCTAAATTTGGCCTTAGCGAAACGCACATTCTGAATCTCGAGCGTCTGGAGCTTGAGCCGGAAGGGATGCTGGGCCGAAGCACCATTGCGGACCAGTTTGATGAGTTGTTCTTTGAAACTGATTTCTGGCTGATGTGGTGTACCACTTTCGCTTTTCAACCCTGGCATAGTGCGGTTGAGTTTAAGCGCTACCTCATGCGGTTCACGCACATGGTTTCCGGCTTCAATACTCTCACGGGAATTATGCGAACCGTCTACAACCAGTACGATTCCATGGTGCGGCCGCTGCTGAAGTGGCTGGAAGAGCGGAACGTAAATTTCCGCCTGAACACCCACGTTACCGATCTCACTTTCTCTTCAGACAAGGAGATCTTCACCGTTGAGAGCATCGTTTGTGAGCGAGACGGGCAGAAAGAGGAGATAGGAGTCGGGGCCAAAGATTATGTGATCGTGACACTGGGGTCGATGGTCGAAGCTTCCAGCCTGGGCGCGATGGACAGGGCGCCTGTTCTGAAGGGAAAACCCGAGGGTGGTTCGTGGGCGCTTTGGGAGAAAATCGCTGCCAATCGGCCGGAGTTTGGCCATCCCGCCACTTTCACCGATCATATTGAGGAATCAAAGTGGGTTTCATTCACCACGACGTTTCGAAATCCCACCTTCTTCCGCCTCGTTCGAGATCTTACGGGCAACGTCCCGGGTGAAGGCGGCTTGATCACTTTTCCGGAATCGAACTGGCTGGCCTCCATCGTTTTGCCTCATCAGCCACACTTTATCGGGCAGCCTGGGACCGTCGAAGTCCTTTGGGGCTATGGCCTGTTTGTTGATAAACCGGGCAACTTTGTGACGAAGCCGATGTCCGCGTGCACCGGCCAGGAGATCATGACAGAGATCATGGGACACCTGCGGCTTGGGACGCTCGCGGATAAAATCATGGAAAGCTGCACGTGCATCCCGTGCATGATGCCCTTCGTTACCAGCCAATTCCTGCGGAGGGAGAAAGGTGATCGTCCCCCCGTGTTGCCCGACTACTCGAGAAATCTTGCCTTCGTCGGTCAATTTTGCGAGATTCCGGAGGACGTTGTCTTCACGGTGGAGTATTCCATCCGCTCTGCGCAGTTGGCCGTTTACTCGCTACTCGGTCTGACGCTCGCTCCGCCGCCTGTTTATAAGGGTCGCTATGATCCGCGCATTCTCTTTAAGGCCTTCACGACCTTGCATGACCTGCACGCGCATGCTTAAGGATGGATTTATGCGATGGGTGGGGACGGGGCTGTTCAGATCAGCTTCGCCCCGCCTGTGCGGATCCAACCTCCAGCCGAGGCTCGGCCCTAGCAGGCAGATGCCTGTGGTTCGGGGCATGACTATATTGATAACAGTGCCTGGTCAGACCTACGGGTTGGCGTAGCTTGAGCGGCAGCCAGCGCGCCGGCCTTTGGCAGAAGACTATCGATAAACGCCCAACAAATTGACGGCGAGAAGAACCAATAGAATGGTGCCGATTCCGACCCCAGCGCCACCACCCAACCCCCAGCGGCCATGGCCGTAATATGCTCCACCCACACCCAGCGCCAGCAACCAGATAACGATGAGGATCAACATAGGGACCACCCTTCCCGAAGACTTATCGAGCCTTTCGTAATCATCGTGGCAATTCAAACATGTCAGCCTTGGCGGCATCTCTAAGTATGGGTCAAGGTCGCATGGGTAAACCCTTGCCAATTTCAAATCGAAGGCGCCGAAGTGGAAGAACCACGTGGGCGCCTTCAGAGAATTCATCGTCGAAAAGAGTTCCGACTTCCTGCATGAAAATCCAGTCAGTCGTATTTCGAATTAGTTGATGTGGACGTCGATGCCGTGGCCCTGTGAGTAGCCCGCTTCGTAGGCCTTGTTGTCTTCGTCTTTGGTAAAGTGATGCTTCCGGTAGTGGTCCCGGTTGTGCGCTTTGTCGTTCTTGCCCTCGTTCATCCCCTGCTGATACCTCTTGTTTTTTGAATAATCCGGGTCTTCACCTGACGCGTTCATTGCCGGAGATGCCCACGCACGCACTGTACTTCCAAACACACCCAATCCGACGATGATCGCCAGAACCCAAACATAAGGCTTGAAATTCATTCGCATAAAAGCTCCTCTCATTGTCTTTGTTTCTCGCTGCCGCTGGAATCTCGTAATTACCCACGTACATCCTGCGTAAGTCGCCCTTAATTCAAGCCCCTTTCCCAGAGCTTAAAGTGGGGCACAATCTTTATATCTTCGGGTGGATGTCCCGTCGATTCCATATTGCTCACCACTTTGGTCAAAACAGCACACAGGGGGGCGCGAAATTGGGCAGGTCTTGCAGAGTGGTCACAATTGGACTTCCTGCTGGTCACTATTGTACAGACAGTTGCTCTGCATCCGCTTACCGTGATCATGGCGATGGGCGAAGAGAGCCGATTCGTGACGTCTCGATGCGCTCAGCGGCAAAAAACATAAGTCGCTGCCACATTCGCGCCTTCAGATTCGAAGTTCAGTTTTTCTGTCACTCGTCATTCGCCACATCGAAATACCGCAGGGGAGGCTCAAGACTATGGACAAACTTTGGCGCACCAACAGGTTCTCAAAACCTCAATTGGGTATGAAGGTTTTACTTTCATTGTTCTCGTTGGCCTTTTTAATGGCGATAGGGGTTCAAGGCGGATCGGCCGTTCAAGACGGTCCACCCCCGCCCCAGGCGCCGCCCGGAGCACCAGCGCCACCCTATACTCAGAGCAACCCTGAACAACTGCAGCAGTTGGTTGCGCCGATCGCGCTCTATCCAGATTCGCTCGTGGCGCAGGTCTTAGCGGGGGCGACCTTTCCCGAACAGATCGTTGAGGCCAACCGCTGGGTGCAGGGGCATCCAGGTTTGCATGGCGATGCCTTGGGCCAGGCGGTGGACCAGCAACCTTGGGACGCAAGCGTCAAGGCACTGACGGCATTTCCCTCCGTTCTGGGCAATATGGATAAGAACCTTTCCTGGACGTCCTCCCTGGGCGATGCATATTACAACCAGCAGCAGGATGTGATGGACGCGGTACAGGTGATGCGCCAGCGGGCACAGGGAGCGGGCGACCTTAAAACCACTCCGCAGCAGGTTGTGTCTGACCAGGGCTCTCAGATTTCCATTCAGCCCTCCGACCCACAGATCGTTTACGTCCCCGCGTATGATCCGTGGATGGTTTATGGCGGTCCCATCGATCCGTGGCCGGGCTGGTATCCGTATCCCGGCATCTGGTATGGCGGTCCCTACCTCTCTTTCGGCGCCGGCTTTGGTATCGGCTTCTTCGGAGGTTTCGGCTGGGGTTGGAACCACTGGGGATTTAATTGGGGGGGCCGTTACGCAACTTATGGTGGCGGCAGGTACTACTCCCGCAGCAATACGTTCTATAACCGCGGCGGCTTCAATCGTGGTGGTGGCGAACGCGGCGGATTCTCCAATCGTTCCGGCGAAGGCGCCAGGGGATTTGACGGGAATCGGCAGGCGGCTCGAGGATACGCAGCACCCCGCGGCCAGGCAGGCACGCGTTCCGGTGCCTTCAGCGGCCAGGGGAAGGGTGGACAGGCCAGGGGTTACTCCTCGCGCGGTAGCGCCAGCGTGGGTGGATCACGCGGCGGCGGTGGTGGTGGTGGCTTTCACGGCGGTGGTGGTGGCGGCTCACATGGCGGCGGAGGCGGACGTCACTAATCAGCACTCTTTGATGTTTTTAACGGATTGCAAAATTTGGAAACGGAGAGATGCCATATGCGGCGAATGAAGCTGGATTGCGATAGATTGCATGGGGCGAAGTTGTTGATGCCGGCGGCGATTGCCATCTTATTGACGGCAACCTTTTCCATCCGTGCGACGGCGCAACAACTACACCAAAAGACTTTTTCATCTGCGGAAGAGGCAAGCAACGCCCTCCTCGCGGCTGCCCAGACCAACAATGAAAGGGCACTGCTCGACATCCTCGGACCGGATGGGACGGAAATCGTATCGTCGGGAGACGCTGCTGAGGATGCGGAAACCCGTGCCAGTTTCGTCACAAGATATCAACAAATGCACCGGCTGGTGAAGGATCCGGATGGATCCACGGTTCTATACATCGGAGCGGAGAATTGGCCCACCCCCATTCCCCTCGTGAACAGCGGTAGCTTCTGGTATTTCGATACCGAGGCCGGCAAGAAAGAGATCCTCTTTCGGCGGGTTGGCCGGAATGAGCTCTCGGCCATTTCCGTTTGCCAGGAACTGGTGGCGGCCCAAAAGGAATACTACTCCGCGCAGCATAATGAGTACGCCCGTGAAATCTCCAGTGAGGAAGGGCAGCACAATGGCCTCTATTGGAAGGCTGGCGACGGCGAACCGCAGAGCCCCATCGGACCACTGTTGGCATTGGCTTTTGCCAACGGTAAAGGCAATTCTCCCACACCCTACCGTGGTTACTACTTCCTGAGTCTGACGCGGCAGGGGAAAGAAGCCCCCGGTGGTGCGAAACGCTATCTTGTAAACGGTAAGATGACGGAAGGCTTCGCTTTTGTTGCCTACCCGGCGGAATACCGTTCGTCGGGCGTCACGACGTTCATCGTGAACCAGGACGGCGTGGTGTTTCAGCGGGATCTCGGTCCGAACACCGAAGGCCTCGCCAAAACGATGAAAGAATATAATCCCAATTCCAGTTGGGAAAAGGCGGAAGACCAGCAGGAGGCGGAGACGGCGGACAACCAGAAAACCAAGTAGAGGAATCATGGCGCTTGAGACCTGTCCCCCTGGCCCAATTACTCCAGGCTCGCTTGAGGATGGGGTTGTTTAGGCCGCCAAATAATTAGGTCTATGGAGTTCGCTTGTTAGGGACCGGTGGTATGTGGAGTTTCCGCAATGAAGATGATCATGAAGGTGGCAGGATTTGCCCTACGGTCAGGGATTATTGCCCTGCTCTCACTGCTGACTGTCGGGGTCCTACGGGCCCAGGAGATCCGCGCCCTCGCGGAAGCGAACCAATCCATCAGAATGGGTCGGGGTGGATATATCTGCGAGGGGCGTCTTACCCATACCCCGATCGACGCCACCGAAGACTGGACCTATGAAATGGTCCAGTGCACCGGTCCGATCTACGGCTCCACCGACTACGCGGCACTGCAAGCGAAACTCGGCCGGGATGAGCTGGAGAAGCTGAACGCGGCGCTGGATCAGTTGAACGTCACCACCGCCGCCACTCAAGATGCCATCAACAAACAAGGTGTGGCGCTGAATGGCGATCTTCGGGCGACGATTGAAAAGCGCTTTCAGGACCTCCCCCATGATGTGCTCTTAACAGCAGCCATTCAGAACCTGAAGAAGAGCCTGGTCGAATATATCGATCAACGGCTCCCAGGCTTAAACCTAACCAACCCACAGGAACCCCGGCCTGCAACCCCAGCGAAGAAGCAACCGAACACTCCAACCTCTCAGCCTTGAAAGCATGGGGAGCAAGGGCTGTGCCATGGCAGGGCATAAGAGAAACCACCCTTTAACAAGTAATTCGGAAAGTGGAGATGCCAAGCACAATCGAACCTCCTTGGATAACCAATTACGACAGGTATCTGCTGGAGGAAGGGACGCACTACCACGCCTACGAGAAGATGGGAGCGCATCCCGGCATAATGGCCGGGCAGCACGGCGTTCACTTTGCCGTGTGGGCGCCCAACGCCAAAAAGGTCAGCGTCCTCGGGGATTTCAACAAGTGGACCCAGGAATCGAATTCGCTTGAATCCCACGGACCCTCGGGGATCTGGGAGGGCTTTGTACCGGATTTGGGGGAAGGGGCGCGTTACAAGTACCACATCACCTCCCGGTACAGAAGTTACGAAGTCGATAAAGCCGATCCCTACGGATTTGCAGCCGAACTCAGGCCGCAAACGGCCTCGCGGGTATGCGACCTCAGCACCTATGTTTGGGGGGATGGCGAGTGGATGGCGAATCGCGCCAGCAGGAATGGTCTGGGTTGCCCCGTCTCAATTTATGAAGTTCACCTCGGCTCGTGGCGGAAGGTGGCGGCGGAGCAAAACCGGTGGCTGACTTACCGGGAAATGGCGGTGCAGCTTGCCGACTATGTTCAGGTGTCAGGTTTTACGCACGTTGAGTTCCTTCCGGTAATGGAGTACCCCTTTGACGGCTCCTGGGGGTACGAAGTGATCGGCTACTACGCGCCCACCAGCCGTTTCGGCACATCCACGGATTTCATGTACCTGGTGGATTGCCTTCATCAGCGCGGCATCGGCGTGATTTTGGATTGGGTCCCCGCACATTTCCCCAAGGATCAGGCCGGCCTCGGTTATTTCGATGGCACGCACCTGTATGAACATTCGGACCCGCGCCAGGGTGAACAGCCCGAATGGAACACGTTGGTCTTCAACTATGGGCGGCCGGAGGTTCGGGGCTTCCTCATCTCAAATGCTCTCTTTTGGTATGACAAGTACCACGTGGACGGCCTCCGCGTGGATGCCGTCGCTTCGATGCTCTATCTCGATTATGGACGCAGCAAGGGAGAGTGGATTCCCAATCAATATGGGGGGAGGGAGAATATTGAGGCGCTCCAATTCCTGCGGCAAATGAACAAGCAGGTCTACGCAGCATTCCCCGACGTCATGATGATTGCGGAGGAATCCACCGCCTGGCCCATGGTGTCGCGGCCGGCGTATCTGGGCGGTCTTGGCTTTGGCCTGAAATGGAACATGGGTTGGATGCATGACACGCTGGAATATATGTCGACGGACCCCCTCTACCGCCGCTACTATCAGAATAAAATTACCTTCAGCCTGGTTTACGCCTTCTCGGAGAATTTCGTGCTGCCTCTCTCGCACGATGAAGTGGTTTACGGCAAACGCTCCATGCTTAACAAAATGCCCGGCGACGAGTGGCGCAAGTTCGCCAACCTGCGGCTTCTCTATGGGTATATGTGGGGCCATCCCGGGAAGAAACTGTTATTTATGGGCAGCGACTTTGGGCAGTGGAACGAATGGAACCACGATGCCAGCCTGGATTGGCATCTATTGGACAAGCCGCTGCATTCTGGCCTGCGGCGGTGGGTTTGCGAGTTGAATACTTTTTATAGGGAACAGCCGTCACTCTACGAAGTGGATTTCGAACCCGCGGGCTTTGAGTGGATGGATTGCGGCGACACTGAGAGGAGCGTCATCTCGTTCCTGAGAAGGGGAAAGAACCCCGCCGACGTGACGCTCTTCATCTGCAATTTCACTCCCGTGCCCCGGCTGGACTATCGTGTGGGGGCGCCTGTGGGTGGGTATTGGAATGAATTGCTTAATAGCGATGCCCAGCTATACGGAGGCAGTGGCGTGGGCAACCCCGGCCGGGTGGAAGCCGTGCCCCTGCCCTTGCATGGAAGACCTTATTCGATCAGTTTGACGATTCCGCCGCTTGGCGTTCTCGTCCTCAAGCAGCGGGACCAAAAAAAGTCATGACGTAATGTGGCGCGAATTTATCAAGTCGCCGTCTTCGCGCGGCCAGAAGGGAGACTCTGCACCCGCCGGCGGCAAACCTGGCCACCTTCGCCCTGTTCGCCGCAGAGGCACCACGAAACCGGTGGCTTACGCCTTCCCTTGGCGAAAACGGTCCTTGGCTGCCTTGGCCGATCGCACGTGGTTTTTCCCGTCCTTTGTTGCAATAACCTGTTTAATTCTCGAGGTTAAATTTTGACCCTCTCTTACGGTCTCGCCTTCCTTTGCGTTCAAACGAGCCGTGATCTCTCGGCGTTCACCTGTGTTGGTCATGTTTTGTGTCTCTCAATTCTGCCTGGGAAGGCCTGGGGTTATCAACGAACGTGCGTCAATGGCAGTGGTGTCATTTGCTGTGCCATGGCCATCTCGGCCATGCCCGGGTACGGGCGGGACACCCGTGGCACATCCAAATGAAACCACTGCCGGGTAATTCATTCTCTGGCCTTGGTACGCCCTCGAACTTAATCAGTCAAAATGGAAAGCCCTCACCCGTCAAATTCGGAATTATTCCCATTTCTCCAATTGCCCGATCTGCTTTCGGATGGACTTCACCCGATCTTCCACTTCCTCGGCCTCTGCCTCCAGATTGGGTGACGTTGTTCTGAGCATGCGGGCGTGGTGTTCAAGTTGATTGCCATCATGTGTAAGGGCGTCGATCACAGCCTTCAATTGCACTTTCATGGATGTTTTACTCCTCTAACGCGTTTGCTTTCATGCGCACTTGCGCTCAGGGCAGGCGCTGCACTCCTGATTCTAAGGATGGCAGTGAACCCCTGAACAGTCTGTCCTTTATTGCTCACAGTGGCTGCCTCGCCTATTTCTGCAAATTAAAGCAGCAGGTGAGCAATAGGAGACAGCGCTCATGGCAGCGCGGCACGATACTAAGTGCGTGTTCGTTCGGCAACACCACACAGATCGGTGGGTTCAGTCCGATTCCGGTATCCCCAGCCGATTCATTCGTACGGACAACGAACACCTGATTGAAGTGGCGATTCGCCTTACTCGCGGCATGAATTGAAAAAGGAGACGAAACCATGAAGACGGCAGCTCTATCCTCCGAACCGCTTGACCTTGCCACAAACCCACTTTCCCCGGAACTTCTTCAACAAATAAATGCGTATTGGCGGGCGGCCAATTATTTGTCGGTCGGCCAGATTTATCTTTATGACAACCCTTTATTGCGGGAACCGTTAAAGCTAGCGCACGTAAAGCCCCTGGTGGTTGGCCATTGGGGCACCACGCCGGGCCAGAACTTCATCTATGTACATTTGAACCGGGTCATCAAGAAGTATGACCTGGATATGTTTTACATTGCCGGGCCCGGCCATGGCGGCCCCGCGATTGTTGGCAACGTCTACCTGGAAGGCACGTGGAGTGAAGTTTACCCGAACGTCACCCAGGACGAAGCCGGACTGAAAAAGTTATTCACGCAATTCTCATTCCCCGGTGGGATCTCCAGTCACGTTGCGCCCACCACGCCAGGATCGATTCACGAAGGGGGCGAGCTGGGTTATTCGCTCAGCCATGCCTTCGGAGCCGCGCTGGATAATCCCAGCCTGATTGTTGCCTGTGTTGTGGGCGACGGTGAGGCGGAGACGGGGCCGCTCGCGACCGCATGGCAATCCAACAAATTTCTCAACCCCATCAATGACGGCGCGGTGCTTCCCATCCTGCACCTCAACGGGTACAAGATCAGCAATCCAACCGTGCTGGCGCGCATCGAGCATGAGGAGTTGGAGCAATTTCTGCGCGGCTGCGGATGGACCCCCCACTTTGTGGAAGGTGATGACCCGGAAAAGATGCACCAACTGATGGCCACTACTTTGGAAACGGCCATTGAGGACATCCGTCAAATTCAGAGTGATGCGCGGAAGAAGAACAACGCCTCGCGTCCACGCTGGCCCATGATCGTTCTGAAATCATCCAAGGGTTGGACGGGGCCGAAAGTTGTGGATGGTCTCCAAATCGAGGGAACGTTCCGGGCGCATCAGGTGCCGCTTCTGGTGGATCCCGAACATCCCGATCATGTCAAGCTGCTCGAAAGCTGGATGAAAAGCTACAAGGCTGAGGAGTTGTTTGATGAAAATGGCCGATTGAGGCCGGAACTGGCTGAGCTGGCGCCGAAGGGGAATCGCCGCATGGGGGCAAATCCCCATGCGAACGGCGGCATTCTGCTGCACGACCTGCGCATGCCGGATTTCCACGCTCACGCAGTGAAGGTGCCATCGCCCGGCGCCGTTAGCGCCCAGGATACGTTGGTGCTCGGTAAGTTCCTTCGTGACGTGGCCAAGCTAAACCAGGATCAGCATAATTTCCGCGTTTTTGGACCCGATGAGACACTTTCGAATCTTCTGGGCGCGGTCTTTGAAGTTACCAATCGCCAGTGGGAAGGCAGGGAGCAATCGAATGATGAATTTCTCGCTCCCGCCGGACGCGTGCTCGATTCGATGCTCAGCGAGCATCAGTGCGAGGGATGGCTGGAAGGATACCTGCTCACCGGACGGCATGGTCTGTTCAACAGCTATGAGGCCTTCATCCGCATTGTTGATTCGATGTTCAGCCAGCACGCCAAATGGCTGAAGGTTACACTGGAACTCCCCTGGCGCCGCAAGATTGCCTCGCTCAACTATCTGTTGGCCTCACATGTGTGGCAGCAGGATCACAACGGTTTCACCCATCAGGATCCCGGGTTCCTCGATCACGTTATCAATAAGAAGGCCGATATCGTGCGCGTCTACCTGCCGCCCGACGCCAATTGCCTGCTCTCGGTCTTTGATCACTGCCTGCGCAGCCGGCATTACGTCAACGTGGTGGTGGCGGGTAAACACGCGCTGCCGCAATGGTTGAGCATGGACGCCGCCGTGGTGCATTGCACGGAAGGAATCGGCATCTGGCAATGGGCCAGTAACGATCAGGATGGCGAGCCCGACGTGGTGATGGCCTGCTGCGGAGACACGCCCACGCTGGAGATTCTCGCCGCCGTTTCGATTCTTCGAAAGAATCTGCCCAACCTGAAGATCCGAGTGATCAATGTTGTCGATCTGATGAAGCTGCAACCGAAGAGCGAGCATCCGCACGGGCTCAGTGAGTCGGCTTACGATTCGCTCTTTACCAAAGATAAGCCCATTGTGTTTGGCTTCCACGGATATCCGTGGCTGGTCCATCGTCTCACCTACGCCCGGACCAATCGCAACCTGCACGTTCGCGGCTATAAGGAAGAGGGCACCATCACGACGGCCTTTGACATGAGGGTGCAGAACGACCTTGACCGCTTCCACCTGGTGCATGACGTCGTTGACCGCATACCGAATCTGGGCTCCAAGGGCGCATACCTGAAGCAGCAGATGGAAGACAAGCTGATTGAGCACAAGCATTACATTGATATCCATGGCGAGGACATGCCGGAAATCCGGAACTGGAAATGGGGGGCAAAATGAAGCCCAGAAGAATTAACCGTTGGCAGAAATTAGGCCTGTGGATTGATCGAGCTGAAGATTGATCAACTGCCGAACACTTGGGAAACAAACGGACGGAAAACGAACCAAAGGAGTTCAACGTGCCCATTCAACTCAAGGAAGAAGACGGAGGTAGAATCCTCGTGGTCCACGTCACCGGGAAACTGGTAAAGGCCGATTATGCGCCCTTTGTTCATGAGTTTGAGCGGCTTTTCCGGCAGTACGGAAAGCTGCGCCTGCTATTTGACATGACGGGGCTCCACGGCTGGGATGCCGGTGCAGCGTGGGAGGACCTCAAATTTGACATTAAACACTTTTCCGACATCGACCGGCTTGCAATGGTCGGCGAAAAGAAGTGGCAGGAAACCATGGGGACGTTTTTCAAGCCATTCACGAAAGCGACGATCCGATATTTCGATCACGTCGAAGCCGCGGATGCGCGCAAGTGGTTGTCTGAGGCGTAGGGCCTTCGGCCGCGACTGACGCGAATGAACACGCATTTCCAGAATCGCGGCGGTCGCTGCCCGCCGATGGAAGCACGCCGGGTCGGGTTGAAGTCGCTGGTCTCTGCCGCGTGCCGGCCAATGACCGCTTCAACGGTGAGGGCGGGAAATTCGCCAAGATGGGCGCGGGACTGGGAGCCAACGATGGCCAATGAGCCACGCGCAGTTATCAAGGGAGAATACCATGCAGATTCAAATCAATGCCGACCATAACATCAAAGGGCACGAGGCTCTGGTCGCCCAGATCCATGGTGTAGTAGAGAGTGCGCTGAGCCACCTGGACGATCACATTACGCGAGTGGAGGTCCATCTGACCGACGAGAGCAGCCACAAGAGCACCCAAAAAGACAAGCGCTGCATGATGGAAGCGCGCCTCGAAGGCCGCCAGCCCATCGCGGTCACTGACGAGGAAAACACCGTGGTCCAAGCTGTCGACGGCGCTGCCGGTAAGCTGGCCAGACTGATCGAGAGCACCCTCGGACGGCAAGGCGTTGAAAAGAGTCGCAGGACTGACCCGCCCCCGCCTGGGTCGGTCGGCAACTAACCAGCACATGGAGGTATCGAGGGTGAATCCGGAAGAACTTATAGACACCGCGAAAGCGATGGTTGCTGATGACAAGGGCCTTTTGGCCATGGATGAAAGCAATCCCACGTGCAACAAACGATTTGCAGCGTTGGGAATTCCCCAGGTGGTCGAGGCCCGGCGCGCTTATCGGGAGTTAATTGTGACCACGCCCCATCTCGGTGAGTCCATTAGCGGCGTGATTCTTTACGACGAAACGATCCGGCAAAAGACGAAGGATGGAACTCCCTTTGTAAAGGTGATCACCAAGGCGGGAATCATTCCTGGCATCAAGGTTGACACAGGTGCCAAGGAACTGGCAGGCCATCCTCAGGAAAAAATAACCGAAGGTCTGGACGGATTGCGCGACCGTCTGGCGGAATACGCGCAAATGGGCGCGCGCTTTGCCAAGTGGCGCGCGGTGATTACCTTGGGCGACGGCATCCCCAGCCGGGGCTGCATTGAGGCCAACGCGCAGGCGCTGGCGCGTTATGCGGCCCTCTGCCAGGAAGCTGGGCTCGTCCCTGTGGTCGAGCCGGAAGTGCTGATGGGCGGTGATCACACCCAGGAGCGGTGCTTTGATGTGACAGGGGAAGTCCTGCGAACGGTTTTTAACCAGCTTCACACCCAGGGGGTGATGCTGGAGGGAATCATCCTGAAGCCCAATATGGTTCTTCCCGGATTAACCTGCCCCAAGCGGGAAGAAGTGAAAGAAGTTGCCGTCGGCGAACAGCAGTATCGAGTGAGGTTGACCGACCGCCAGCAAGACGAAGTGCAAGACGTGGACGAGGTTGCCGATGCCACGGTGAGGTGCCTGCTGCGCGCCGTGCCCGCCGCCGTTCCGGGGGTTGCGTTCTTATCGGGCGGCCAATCCTGCGAACTGGCCTCGGCTCGCTTGAACGCCATGAATGTTCGCTTCCAATCGCAATTGCCCTGGGCGCTGGCGTTTTCGTTTGCCCGAGCCATCCAGCAGCCGGCGCTGGAGATTTGGCGGGGTGATAACGCCCATGTGCTGGCGGCACAGCAGGCTCTGCTTCACCGCGCCAGGTGCAACCGGGCCGCGCGCCGCGGAGTTTACAGCGCCGCAATGGAAGAGAAATCAGCAGTTGCCGTGGGGAATTGAGGGCGGCTGCAATTCAGGGTGACGGTATAGAGAAAGCAGGGAATTGATGAGTGAGAACAAGCGCAGTCACCGCCATCATGGCGAGCAGGATCCGAACGGCGATCATGAAGAGCGGCCTCCGTACTGGAAACGCGTCCATCGAGATTGGAAGTTCTGGGTGGCATTGTCGTTGATGCTTGCGGCCATGGTGATCTACGTGATGAGCGACGACCTTGCAATCCGGCCTCACCGCCCGATGCCGCAGCCGATGTCAGACGGCATGGGGAGATAGCCCACCCAAATGTTCCACGCCTCGCAGCGCACTCCACCACAAGCCACAAGAGATCAGCGTAGCTCGAAAAGGTCAAACAAATAATGAGTCAAGTTCCCATGTATCCGCTGCGATTCGGACCGATTTACGAGTATCGGCTTTGGGGCGGCCGGCGCTTTGCCGCCCTTCTCAGCGAACCGCTTCCGGGCGATGGCCCGATTGGCGAAGCATGGATCCTCAGTGACCGCGATGACCATATGAGTCACGTCACCAATGGTCCCTTTCGAGGCCGGTCCCTGGGTGAAATGCGGCAGGAATTCCCGGGAGAATTGATGGGCGAGCTGGCCCACCATTTCCCCCGGTTTCCGTTGTTGCTCAAGTTTCTCGATTGTCACGAAATGCTCTCGGTTCAGGTGCATCCCACGGCAGCGAATATGAATCTGGTCCCTGCGGGCGAGACCCCAAAGACCGAAGCCTGGGTGGTGCTCGAGGCAAGGACAGAAAGTCGAATTTACGCAGGTCTCAAGCCCGGCACCAATGCCGATAATCTGCGCCGGGCCGTGGCCAATGGCAAGGTCGCGGATCGCCTTGCCTACTTTACTCCCAAACCCGGCGATGCCGCTTTCATACCCGCAGGGACGGTTCACACCCTGGGTGATGACGTGATGGTCTTCGAAATCCAACAAAACAGTGATGTTACCTTTCGCCTGTACGATTGGGGCCATGTGGATGCCCAAACCGGCAAGCCGCGCGAACTGGAGGTGGATCAAGCCCTTGCCTGCATTGATTACAAGAACGGGTCTGCGGGACTTGTAACTCCCATGGTTGAAACAAGGACGCCCGTGGATCGTGAAAGGCTCTTCAATTGTGACTTTTTTCGCTTATGGCGCCTGCACGGAGACTCGCCGTTCCCCGTCGGCGCCCATGCTGAGCCAAGGATTCTGGTTTGCCTTGAGGGTACAGGAAAGTTGGAGAACAGCGGTTCAGCCCATGCCGTCAGCAAAGGCGAAGTGTGGCTCTTGCCAGCGCAAGTTGGGGCATGTTCGTTTTATCCACAATGCGCTGTGACCTTGCTCGAAATTGCGATACCGAAATAATTCACTTCCGGAAAGCGGCGGAATGAACTGATAGCCGAATCGGCAACGGCAAATACAAGAACAGAAGGGCGGGGGATTCATGAAGAAGCTCATTGTCTATGATCTGGACGGCACGCTGGCGGAAAGCAAGTCGTCTCTTGATGCGGAAATGTCAGCGCGGCTGCATGACCTTCTTGGCGTCATGAGGGTGGCCGTGATTTCCGGAGGCGATTGGCCGCAGTTTGAAATGCAACTCCTCGCCCATCTTCCTCAAGACGATCGTCTACTGAATCTTTCGCTTCTTCCCACCTGTGGAACCAAGTTCTTCCAATACTCAGGCGAATGGAAAAAGCTTTATGAAGAGGATTTCACTGCCGATCAGCGCGAAAAGATCCTGAGTTCTTTCAAAAAGGCGCTCGAAGCAGCGGGCTTCAAAGTGGAGAAGACCTGGGGAGACGTGATTGAAGATCGCGGCAGCCAGATCACCTTTTCCGCGTTGGGTCAGCAGGCTCCGCTGGAAGCGAAAGACAAATGGGATCCTGACTACGCCAAGCGGAAGAAAATGAAGGCTCTTCTTGACACTTTCATTCCGGAGTTCTCCGTCCGCATGGGTGGGGCCACATCCATTGACGTCACCAAACCCGGAATTGACAAAGCCTACGGCATCGGAAAACTTCGCGACATTCTGGGAATTTCAATCAAAGAGATGATCTACATCGGTGATGCCCTGTTTGTGGGAGGTAATGATTATCCGGCGGAACAGGCGGGCGTGACTTCAATCCCTATTCGCGACCCACGCGAAACCAAGCGGGTGACCGAAACCATCATCGCCTGCATGAACGGCGATTCCAAGGTTTGAGCTGGCGAGGAGTTTTGATGAATGAATTTGCGTTGCACCGCTTGGGAATGCTGATGGAGCCGGAGCCCGGGAATCCGCAGGAAGTTGAGGGTGTTTTGAATCCCGCGGCCGCTCGTGGTCCCGATGGCCAACTTTACCTCTTCCCGCGCCTGGTGGCAAAGGGAAACTATTCCCGCATCGGGATTGTCCGAGTGCAATTCAACGGCGCCGGTGATCCCGTTGGGGTCGAGCGGCTTGGAATCGCACTGGAGCCAGAGGCGGAATATGAACTGCGGCCCGGTGGCGGTGGCTGTGAAGACCCTCGCATCACCTTCGTAGAACCATTGCAGCGCTACATCATGACCTACACCGCATTCTCCATCCAGGGTCCGCGCATTGCTCTGGCATCATCAATTGACCTCTTCCATTGGCAGCGCCTCGGGCTTGCCACCTACGGTGTCTATCACGGTATTCAGATCGACGATGTGGATGACAAGGATGCAAGCCTCTTTCCCGTTGCTATTCCCAATCCATCCGGCCACTTGGAACTCGGCATGCTTCACCGGCCGCTTTTTCCCGGCACGCGGCCGGAGGAGACGGCCTGCCATTCCGCGTCCCGTGACGTGGATATTGATCGAGAAAGCATTTGGATTTCCTATTGCCAGGCGCCGTTGCCTGACCATCAACTTGATCACTTCAGCCGCTTCAGTTCTCATCATCGTCTCGCAACTCCCGTGTCTCCATGGGAGCGGCTGAAGATTGGCGGCGGCACTCCGCCCATTTTAACCAAGCATGGTTGGCTGATTGTATATCACGGCGTTCATGAAATCGCAGCCCCGAACAAAGAGGTGCACCACTTGTGCTACTCAGCCGGAGTCATGGTGCTTTCCGAGGAGCATCCCCAGCGGATTCGCTATCGTTCAACGCACCCGGTGCTCACGCCGATGCTGCCGCAGGAACGCCAGGGCACCATTGCCAATGTTGTCTTCCCCACAGGCATCGACCGTCGCGACGACTTAGGATTGCCGGACCGCTTCGACGTCTATTACGGCATGGCTGACAACCGAATTGGCGTTGCGCGGCTTGACATGCCCGACACTCTGCCGCCGGGTGCAGTTGCTCACGCGCCGGGTGCCAAAGTGTAATTCGATCGACTAATTTTAGTGATTTTTTGCCCCGAAAGCCAAAAACGCAGGTTGGGGAACGTTGATCTAAAGTCAATTCGTCTGCGCATGACAAAATGTCGTGCCAGAGTGATTCAGTTACCCAGGAAGGATTGCCATCATGAACCCCGATGCCGATAAGCCCAAGAAATCAGGTAAGATAGCACCGCCCAAGGTCGACCCCAAGGACGATTTGAAGTCCCTTCCCCTGCCGGAAGTGATGAAAAGACTGAATTCGTCGCCCGACGGCCTTACCGACGCCGAAGCCAAGAAGCGCGTCGGACAATATGGCGCTAATAAGATCGATGAGAAGAAGACCAATCCCTTCCTGAAGTTCCTCACCTATTTCTGGGGACCCATTCCGTGGATGATCGAAGGGGCGGTCATTTTGTCGGGAATCGTCCGCCACTGGCTGGACTTTGGCATCATCCTCCTTCTGCTGGCCTCGAACGCCGTCGTGGGCTTTTGGGAGGAGCACCAGGCCGGCGACGCCATCGAAGCCCTGAAGGCGAGGCTAGCCGTCAAGGCCAAGGTGAAGCGTGATGGGAAGTGGGTTGACCCCGATGCCTCGGAACTGGTGCCGGGCGACGTCATCCGCCTGCGCCTTGGTGACATTGTGCCCGCTGACGCGCGCTTGCTGGCGGGCGATTCGATTGAAGTGGACCAGTCGGCGCTGACCGGTGAATCCCTACCCGTCACCGCCCAACCCGGCGCAGCGGTCTTTTCCGGCTCGATCATCCGGCAGGGTGAAATTGACGCCATGGTTTACGCCACGGGCGACAAAACCTACTTTGGCAAGACCGCGCAACTGGTGCAGGGGGTTGAAACCATCAGCCATTTCCAGCGTGCCGTGCTGAAGATTGGCGACTACCTGATCATTCTGGCCGTGGCCCTGGTGGTTTTGATTCTGGCGGTGGCTCTCTTCCGCGGCGACAAGTTCCTGACCACGGCGGAGTTCTGCCTGGTGCTGCTGGTGGCGGCAATTCCCGTGGCGATGCCCACGGTGCTCTCCGTCACCATGGCGGTGGGCGCGCGCCTGCTGGCGAAGAAGGAAGCCATCGTCACGCGCCTCTCCGCCATTGAAGAACTGGCGGGCGCGGATGTGTTGTGCTCCGACAAAACCGGCACCCTGACCCAGAACAAGCTGACCCTGGGCGATCCTTTTACCGTGAATGGCATTCCCCCGGCCGAGGCCATTCTCTTCGGCGCGCTCGCCTCGCGGGCCGAGGACAAGGACACGATTGACCTGGCGGTGATTGGCGGCGTGAAGGACGAAAAAGCGCTCAAAGGTTATCAAATTCTCCATTTCAAGCCCTTTGACCCGGTGCACAAGCGCACGGAAGCCACCGTGAAGGGAGCGGACGGCAAACAGTTCTATGTTACCAAGGGAGCGCCGCAAGTCATCTTAGAGATGGCGAAGAACGCCGGTGAAGTGAAGCCCGCCGTGGTTAAAGCCGTGAAGGAATTTGCCGGGCGCGGCTTCCGTTCCCTGGGCATCGCCCGGGCGGAGCAGGAAGGCCAGTGGCAGTTTATCGGGGTATTGCCCCTGTTCGACCCGCCGCGCGAGCAGGCCAAGGCCACGATTGCCAGCGCCCGCCAGATGGGCGTGACCGTAAAGATGGTTACGGGCGATCAACTGGCCATCGCGCAGGAAACCTCACGGCAACTGGGAATGGGCACCAACATTCTGGATGCCAGCGCGCTCGGTGACAGCAAGCATCAGGAATCGACGCAGGTGGGTGATGCCATTGAGAAAGCAGACGGTTTTGCCCAGGTCTTCCCCGAACACAAATACCACATCGTCGACGTGCTGCAAAAGCGCGGCCACATTGTGGGCATGACCGGCGACGGCGTGAACGACGCTCCTGCCCTGAAAAAGGCGGATTGCGGCATTGCGGTTTCCGGCGCCACAGACGCGGCCCGCGCCGCGGCGTCCATCGTGCTGCTGGCCGCCGGCCTTTCGGTGATTATTGACGCCATCAAGGAGAGCCGCCGCATCTTCCAGCGGATGAACAGTTACGCCATCTATCGCATTGCCGAAACACTGCGCGTGCTGCTGCTCATGACGCTGGCGATCCTGGTGTTCAACTTCTATCCCGTCACCGCGGTCATGATCGTCATGATCGCGCTGCTCAATGACGGCGCCATCCTCTCCATCGCCTATGACAATGTTCACTATAAAGATAAACCTGAGGCGTGGAATATGCACCTGGTGCTGGGCATCTCCACGGTGCTCGGCGTCATCGGAGTGGTGGCCGCATTTGGCCTGTTCTACCTGGGCGAGCGTGTCTTCCACTTTGACCGCGACCACATCCAGACGCTGATGTATTTGAAGCTGTCGGTGGCCGGACATTTGACCATTTTCCTGACCCGCACGCGCGGTCCCTTCTGGTCCATTCGCCCGGCGCGGATTCTTTGGATTGCGGTGGTGGGCACGCAAGCCGTCGCCACGCTGATTGCGGTCTATGGAGTGTTCATGACGCCTCTCGGTTGGAAGTGGGCCGGTTTCGTCTGGGCCTATGCCATCGCCTGGTTCCTCATCAATGACCGCGTGAAACTGCTGGCTTACCGGATTTTTGACCCAACCAAGCCGCCTTTGCTGGCGAAGAAAACGGTGGATCTGAATCCGCAGATCGCCCAACGCGCTTATGAACTCTTTCAGGAGCGCGTCCACGGCCAAAGCCAGGCGGACCAGGACTGGCTGGAGGCGGAGCGCGAGATTCGCAAGGATCTGCCCGCGCCGCCGAAGCCCGCGCCAAGCCCTGCTTGAGGCTGAGCCACGGGGGGCCTTTGCGCTTCTTTGCGCCTTTGCGTGAAATGCTTTTGCTCATCGAGCCCCCGGAGTGGCGAAGGTGTGCAGCACCGGAGTAAGAAGGTGCGAAAACAATCTCACGCAAAGACGCAAGGGCGCAAAGAATCGCAAAGAAGGCTTCTCTTGCTCCCTTCGCGCCTTTGGGTGAGTTGCTCTTGCTCGTCGTGGCAAGTAACAAACGAGGTGAAAACATGAAAATCGATACCAATGAGTTCCGGGTCAGGCCGGAAAAGAAGTTCAAAATCAAGGAATGGGCGACGAGCGTGAAGCCTTTTTACGACTCCAAGAAGGAGTACAAAGAACTCCTGGAAAGCAACGTGGATGAACTGAGCTCGCTTCAGCGCCTTCATTTCGCCTCCAACCGCTATGCCTTGCTGCTGATCTTTCAAGGGATGGACGCCGCCGGGAAAGACGGCGCGGTTCGGCACGTCTTGACCGGAGTCAATCCGGCCGGCGTCCAAGTCTGGAGTTTTAAGCAGCCGAGCGCGGAAGAGTTGGAACACGATTTTCTGTGGCGTACAACCTGCCGACTTCCCGAGCGCGGAAAGATTGGCATCTTCAATCGGTCCTATTATGAGGAAGTGCTGGTGGTTCGCGTTCACCCGGAGATTCTGCGCAGTCAGGGCTTGTCGGAAGAGCTGCGTGACGAGAAGAAAATTTGGGATGAGAGGTACCGCTCCATGGTCGATCTGGAGCGCCACCTTTATCACAACGGAACCCGCACCGTGAAGGTGTTCCTTAACCTTTCGAAGGGAGAACAGAAAAGGCGGTTCCTCGCGCGTATTGATCAGCCGGAAAAGAACTGGAAATTCAGCATGGCGGACATTCACGAACGGAAATATTGGAGTGACTACATGCAGGCGTATGAGGAATGCGTCAGTGCCACGAGCACCCACCACGCGCCCTGGTATGTTGTTCCCGCCGATGACAAGGAGAATGCCCGGCTGATTGTTTCCCGGATTGTGATTGATGCTTTCAAAGACCTCAATCTGGCGTATCCCAGGACCACACCGAAGCGCCGGGAGGAGTTGAAGGCCATTGGCAAGGCGCTGGAGAAGTAGCGTGGACCCAAGCCTGTTCACTTGCCGGGATTGTAGCGCGGGTGTCCCCACCCGCGCCTGACGTGGATTCACGCGTCGCGAAATGATGTCTATCCACCCATGATGAAAGCGCGGGTGTGGACACCCGCGCTACAAGCGTCCCATTCCGCTAGGCTGATTGAAATGAATAGGGTTAAGCCGCCCAAATGGCAAGATAGGATAGCTAATTTGGACGCTGGCGGCTGGCGGCGGTCGGAGACCGCCGCTACAGCTGACAGGTATCTTCCCAGCGCAGGAACAGGGCGGATTGGAAAGGCCGCCATCCCATGGATAAATCCACCCCGCCACAAGCTTCCGCCAAAGAAGCTCCCCCCAAAGAAGCTTCTGCCAAAGACGCTCCCCCCTCCACCGGACTGACCACTGAAGAAGCCCGCCAACGGCTGGAAAAAGTTGGCCCCAATACGGTTGCTGATACGTCGATGCATCCATTACGGCGGGCGCTCGCGAAGTTCTGGGCGCCGGTACCGTGGATGCTGGAGGCGGCAATTGTACTGGAGCTCGTTCTCGGCAAGCACATTGAAGCCGCAATTATCGGGGTTCTGCTGGTGTTTAACGCCGTCCTGGGATTCGTCCAGGAAGGGCGCGCGCAAGCTACTCTGGACGCGCTGAAGTCACGGCTGGCGCTGAATGCCTCAGTGCGCCGCGATAATGCGTGGACTACGGTGCTTGCGGCAAGCCTGGTGCCGGGCGACGTGGTAAAGCTCTCACTTGGCGCCGTGGTTGCCGCTGACGTGACCTTAACCGAAGGCGGAATCCTGCTTGACCAGTCCATGCTGACCGGTGAATCCGTGCCCGTCGAAGCCGGGCCGGGATTCAAGACCTACGCCGGAGCTCTGGTCCGGCGCGGGGAGGCGGTTGCCGAGGTTACCGCAACCGGGCCGCGCACAAAATTTGGAAAGACGGCGGAACTGGTTCGCACCGCGCACGTGGAAAGCACCCAGCAGAAGGCAGTTGTGCGCGTGGTGCGCAATCTTGCCATCTGCAACGGGTTCATCATTGTGCTTCTGGTGATCTACGCCCACACGCTCAGGATGCCGGTGAGTGAAGTTATTCCGCTGGTGCTCACTGCAATTCTGGCGTCGATCCCCGTGGCGCTGCCCGCCACCTTCACTCTATCCGCGGCCATTGGCGCCCGTGCGTTGGCCAAATTGGGCGTCCTTCCCACGCGCCTCTCCGCCGTGGATGAAGCGGCCAGCATTGAGGTCTTGTGCGTGGATAAGACCGGCACGCTGACGCAGAACGAGCTGAAGGTGACGGCCATCCACCCGCTAAACGGGTTTGATGAAGCGCACGTGCTGGGAATTGCTGCGCTCGCCAGTTCGGATGGAGGGCAGGACTCCGTGGACGTGGCCATTCGCGCCGACTCTGCCAAGACTCCTGCGGCCGACCTGCCCAAACTGAACAAGTTTATTCCCTTTGACCCTGCCACCAAGATGTCTGAGGCCACGGCAGTGGATTCAGGCGGTGCCGCCGTACGGGCGGTCAAGGGGGCCTTTGCTGCCGTCGTCAAACTTACGCAGGCATCGCCCGACGCGTCCGCCCTGGCAGACCAGCTTGAGGCCAAGGGCTTTCGCGTACTGGCCGTCGCCATGGGGCCGCAGGGAGCGGTGAAGCTGGCGGGACTTATCGCGCTCAGTGATCCACCGCGTGCGGACTCAGCGGCGTTGGTGACCCAGTTGAAATCCCTGGGCGTTCGCACGGTCATGATCACCGGTGACGCCCCGGCAACGGCGGAGATCGTAGCGCGCGAGGTGAGTTTGGATGGAGCCGTCTCTCCCCCGGGAGCCATTCCCAGCGGCGCTCGACCGGAAGACTTTGCCGTCTATGCGGCCGTCCTGCCGGAGGGAAAGTACAACCTTGTAAAGGCGTTTCAGAAAAGCGGGCACACGGTGGGGATGTGCGGCGACGGCGCCAATGACGCGCCCGCGCTGCGCCAGGCACAAATGGGGATTGCGGTTTCAACCGCCACCGATGTGGCCAAATCCGCCGCCGGCATCGTGCTGACCAAGCCGGGGCTGAGTGGGATTGTGGCCGCTGTGAATGAAGGCCGGTTGACGTTCCAGCGCATCCTCACCTACACGCTCAATTCCGTTACCAAGAAGATTGTCCAGGTGCTCTTCCTTTCCGTGGGCTTGGTGATGACGGACCACGCCATCCTGACCCCCATGCTGATGGTCATCATCATGCTCACCGGCGACCTGCTGGGGATGTCGACCAGCACGGACAATGTGCGGGCGTCTCCGGCGCCGAATGAGTGGCGAATCGGAGAACTGACCGTTGCCGGTGTCTTCATGGGGATCTCTGAACTGATCTTCTGCACCTCGGCACTCGCCATTGCCAAATATCGAATGGGTTTTGGAATCGATGCGCTGAGAACTCTGGCCTTTATCGCCATCGTCTTTGGTAATGAGGCAACCACCTATACGAACCGTGAACGCCGGCGCATCTGGTCATCCTGCCCCAGCGGGTGGCTGATTGGGTCGTCGGTAATTGATGCGCTGATTGCCGCAACCCTCGCGACTTGCGGAATCGCCATGACCCGTCTGCCCCTGATGGTTGTGCTGGTGATCCTCGTGTCGGCGGCCGCCTTTGCCTTCATCGTGGACTTTGCCAAGGTCCCCATCTTCAAACGCCTGAAAATTGCATAAAGCGAACTTTTCACGAGCCTCGGCGGTTCTCTTCGGGCGATGGAAGCATTAAGCCCCTTTAGGGCATGCACACATTACTCCCAACAGGCTGGTGCGAAGTCCGGGCAAACCAACCTGAGCTTTATTGACCAGACCTGTGAGCAGTACGGGACTGCTGCTGCGAATACCCGGGAGTATAACCATATCGACCGGTTACATCAGTGTCGTTATGGCGATCTCACCGGGTTGAAACACCGACACGCAGGGGTCGTTTACGAATGGCCAAAACGGAGGATGCAAATGTCAGAAGAAGCAACAGTGCAAACGCAGGGTGGTGAAGGTCATGCCAGTGGATGCCAGTGTGGCTGTGGTTCAAAACCACAAACCACGGTAACCATAGACGAGAAAGCCGCCAGTGAGCAGTTGGCTCGCGAAGCGGTGATCCGCGCTCGCAACAAGAGGGTTCGGGAACCCAGCCACGCCATCGGCCCCGACAGCGACCCCCCCTTTACCGATCATTCAGGCCAACTGTGACACCGCATTCGCGAGGCAGGGAGTTGGAACAGTGCTCTCCTGAATGGTTGCGCCCGGGATGTGGAATGAGAAGAAGGCATTCAAACAAGCAGGACAACAAACAGAGTTTTGTGGAAGTACAACAAAATCCAATTGCAGAAAAGGAAAACTTAGCCATGACTGAAACGAACTCAGCAGTAGGGATCTATGATTCGCACGAGGCGGCGGAATCGGCCGTGAAGGAACTCCAACGGTCTGGGATTGATATGACCAAGTTGTCCATCGTGGGCAAGAACTATCACACGGACGAGCAGGTGGTGGGTTATTACAACACGGGCGATCGCATGAAGTATTGGGGAGAAGTCGGCGCGTTCTGGGGCGGACTCTGGGGAATGTTGTTTGGCGCCGCAGCCTTTGCCATTCCGGGCATCGGTCCGGTGTTGGTGGCTGGCCCGCTGGTGGCATGGATTGTCGGCGCACTTGAGGGCGCAGTGGTGGTGGGTGGTTTGGGTGCAATCGGCGCAGGACTCTATAGCATAGGCATTCCCAAGGACAGCGTCGTGAAATACGAAACGGCGATTGGATCGGACAAGTTCCTGGTTCTGGCCCACGGCACGGCAGCAGAAGTGGCCAAAGCGAGAGATGTTATGCACACGACGAATCCGGTGGAAGTGTCGGTGCACCTGGTTGGCCACGCGCAATCCGCGGCAGTCGGCGTTAGATAACCACGTCAGCAATTGATTAAACCAAGGAGGGCAAGATCATGTTAAGAAATTTGAGTCATTTGAAGGGATTTACCATCCGGGCCCGTGACGGGGAGATGGGAATCGTTGAGCAGTTCTATTTTGACGATGAAAGCTGGGCTATTCGCTACGTCATCGTCAATGCCGGGGATTGGCTGGGCGGTCGGCTGGTCCTTGTTTCACCCCTTGCCCTCCGCCATGTGGATTGGCAAGCGAAGCTCATTGACGTATCGCTGACCAAAAAACAGGTTGAAGACAGTCCCCCCATGGACACGCACAAGCCCGTATCGCGCCAGCACGAGGCTTTATACCTGGGGTATTACGGTTACCCTTATTACTGGGCTGGGCAGAGTGACACCGCCGCCTATGATGTCAAACGGGAGAAACTGGCCGAGGCTTTGGATGCGCAAGCCTACCCGCAACTGGCGATGTCTGATTCCCATTTGCGCAGCACCTTGGAAGTGGCCGGGTACCACATCGAGGCGTCGGATGGGGAAATTGGCCACGTGAAGGACTTTATTGTGGATGATGAAACCTGGGCCATTCGGTACCTTGAGGTGGATACACAGAACTGGTGGCCCGGCAAGAAGGTGCTGGTGTCGCCGGAGTGGATCAACAACGTCAGTTGGCCTGATTCCAAAGTCTACGTCGACCTTACGCGGGAGACCATCAAAAACGGTCCGGGATGGGATGATACGATCCCAGTCACGCGCGAGTATGAGCACCGGCTCTACAACTATTACGCCCGTTCGCCCTATTGGGCGCCGCTGGCACATCAAATCCATGTCTGATCGCCCGGATCAGTAGTGCCGCCCGGAAGGGCCGCGTGCAGAGAACAGCCATTCACCACGAATTGCCTCGGCTAGGCAAAGGTGGCAATGGCTGTTCCCATAAGCGGCACAATCGAGCCTTATATCCGGTTTTTCCTGGCAGGAGGCCACCATCATGAAACGTCCTTTGCAGGGGTACGAAGCACAGCTTGATGAACTTGGCACCGACCCGGGGCAGGTGGGTCCCGATAGTGGCGGGCAATCTGGAGATACGCAGGGACTCTCACGCGAGGCGGATGCCGCCGATGAAAGCGTGGAAGAACTTGCCGACACGGACCAGTCCTACGAGGCGGGGATCGCGGATGGCGTAGAGGATGCTGAAGACCACCCGGAGCAGCCCGTTTACACGCACGAGAACAGGGCCAAGACCGCTGACCTTCCGCCCAACCGTGCTTAAGGTTGAGGACTTCGATGGCCATTACGAAACTTCTGATCGTTGTTGATAAATCCCTTGCCTCCATTCGAACGGTAAAGTATGTGGCCCAGATTCTGGGCGGGCGCCGCGGGTTTCGAATCTGCCTTGCGCACACGCTTCCTTCTCCTCCCGCAGAAATGCTGGAGTTCGGAGGGTCGGAGAGTCCGGGGGAGGATGAATGGTTGGAGGCCCGCCTTCGCGCCAGCCGCCATCTTTGGGCCTCGGCAGCGAAGAGAAAAGCATCCGTATCACTGGAACACGCCTACGCGGAGTTGCGCCACGCCGGTTTTGCGCGCGGAGAGATCGAAGTTCATTTCTGCTGCCCCAGCGACAAGAGTAACGCACCCAAAGAGATCCTGGCGTTGGCGCGGAAGCGCGGTTGCAACACGATTGCCGTGGGGCGAAGATCCCTCTCCTGGCTTCGCAAATTTCTTGAGATCAATCCCGCCGATGAACTTGTGCGCCTGGGAAAAGGATTCTCCATCTGGGTGGTGGCATAAGCGTTTCAGACAGGAAAATAGCGGTGCAGGACAACTGCGCAATACGTGGCGAAGCCAAGCAGGATGACGCCGAGGATGGCATTGATCAGGCGGAAGAAAGACGGGCCAATCCGCTGCGGGATGAAACGAACCAGGATGACCAGCGTGGCAAACCAGGTCACCAGGCCGCCTGCCACCGTGAGGATTCCCCACGCCGGAGCTTTGGCTCCCAGGATGGTATGTGCCAGGGGAAGCCAGTTGGAAGTAACGCCAATCCAGTAGATGATGGTCAGGGGATTGAACATTGTCAGACCGGCACAAGAGGCCACATCCGTGGCGAGATGCGCGGGGACGGTGCCTTCATCCCAGTTCTTGCGGGCGCTGGCGTAGGCCTTGAGCGGTTCCTTGACGGCGCGGACCAGGAAGTAAGTTCCCAGCGGAAGCAAAACAATCAAGCCAATCCCCGCCAGAACGGTTTGGAGCCTTGCGTTGGCCAGGTCGGAAAATAGATAGTGCCCACCCAGCAGCACCAGAGAAAAGAGCGTGAGTTCGGCAAAAACGGAGCCGGCGCCGCAGGCAAGCGTGTGGCGCCAGCCGCCGATCAACCCTCGGCGAATGGCCAGCATGTTGACCGGGCCCATGGGCGCGGCGGCCGCCAATCCGATAAAAAAGGCTGCCGAGAGCACGTGGATGTCCGAAATAAATTGCATAATGAACCCCGTCCGCGGACCAACTTCCAAACGTCACGTGCGTGTTCGGCCAGCCACGAAGATACACCGGATGGCTGCAATGGGAAGCGCTCAAGAGCCCCACCATCAATTCTCCGGGCAGCCCCCCACCATAGTAAGGTAGCCCCTAAGCAGGCGGAATGATGAGCAATTGTGAGCCGTGATGTGTTCCCAATTGAACAGACAGTGGTGCTTGCCAGGGTATACAAACTAACTGGGCACTCTGGACCGCCTTCGGCCCAAGGAGGAGAATATTATGCTCGGACAATTGGAAAATAGTGTTCTGCTGGTGGATGACGACCCTTCCATTCGGGACCTTCTGGCAGCGCAATTGGAAGAGGCCGGCTTCGAAGCGCGCCAGGCCGAAGACGGAATTGACGGTTTGGTGAAGCTTCGGGAAGAGCTCCCGAAGGTCATCATCTCTGACATTCAAATGCCCCGCATGTCGGGGATTGAATTTGTTGCCGTGGTGCGCAAGCGCTTCCCAAGCATACCCGTGATTGTCTTCTCGGGTTCCTGCCCCTCCGACCTTCCGGCGGAAGGCATGCCGGACCTCTGGATCGAAAAATCAGCGTTCAATGTTCGGGAACTCTTGCAGGCGCTTCGCCAGTTGGCAAAGAAAGCTCCCGGGAACGAAGATATTCCGCAGGTGGTTGGCGGAGCCGTCCGGGCGCGCTTGGGCGCCGCCGGCTATTTCGTATTGACCTGTGGAGACTGCCTGCGCCAATTCAGAGTGACGAATCCTCCTGCAGATAAGTCGGTGGCGAGAACGTCCGTGTGTATCCATTGCGAGGCCAGCGTGCCCTTCCTGGTCGAAGGTATAGAGTCAATATGAGGGGGGAACGCCCTGCGTTCGCCGCGGGGTGAGGATAAGACAGGGCCCCGCGGCCAGGTTGGATTTTGGGAGGATGGCAGTATGAGCAGGCAGGCGCTCACATTCAATTCGCGTAGTTTTCTCAAGAAAATTGGCGCGGAGAAGACAACCCGGGAGTACCAGAACCGGCAGGCTATCTATTCGCAGGGAGATGCGGCCGATGCGATTTTTCACATCCAAAATGGCAATGTGAAACTGGCGGTGGCGTCACCCCGCGGCAAACAAGCGGTGATCGCCATATTGGGGCCCGGCGATGTGTTTGGTGAGGGGTGCCTGGCAACAAGAGCGCACCGCGTATCGACGGCAACGGCGGTTCAACTCTCCACCATCACCTGCGTAAAAAAAGGAACATTGGTTCGCCTGATCCACAGCGATGCTGATTTTTCCAAGCTATTCATCTCCTACCTTCTGGCCCGGATGGTTCGGGTGGAAGAGGATTTTGTGGATCGACTCTTCAATTTTTCGGAAAAGCGTCTAGCCCGAATTCTGCTGATGCTGGCGCAAGCTGGCAAGGACGACCGAACCCAAACGTCATCGCCCAACTTCAATCAGGAACAGTTGGCGCAGATGGTGGGCACAACGCGGTCGCGGGTGAGCCACTTCATGAATAAATTCAGGAAACTCGGCTTTGTTGACTATCACGGGAACGGCACATTGACGATCCATAGCCGGCTGCTGACCGCAATTCTGCACGACCAGAAATTTCCCAAATTGCCGCCGAATTCCACGCTTCCACTGCGGTAGCGCCACCCCCCTTCCCTGCGTATATTACCGTGAGCAAATGAGACCAGATGCATGAGCTAGGCGATACAGACACGGGGGTCTGTTCAGCTTATAAATGATGCAGGCAGGGAACTCGCGAGAGCCCCTGACTGGGTAGGACGCAAAAATGAAAGTGACGGCAGGAAAGAGGCCGCAGGCGTCGCACCAACCGGCCAAGCAGAAGGGCGTGTGCACTTTCTCCGGTGAATTGCGCCGGGACTGTTGCCCTTGATCCTGTCAAAAAAGGAGCAAATGTGATGAGAGCGAGTACGAAAGACAAGGCCGTCGGCAAGTTTCACGAAGTTAAAGGCAGTATCAGGGCGAAAGCAGGCCAACTGACCAATAATCCCGGTTTGCAAATCAAGGGCACGATGGAAGAGGCTGCGGGGAAAGTTCAAGGAATCGTCGCCCAGGCGGAAAGAGCCCTGGAAAAACCGCAACGCCGGCAGTAGCCCGACAGTTCTGAACGAGAACATCGGGCACCCCGGTTAGCGTGTGTGCTGGTAAAAGGAGTTTCAAATGAAAAGACTTACTCTGGTATTACTGCTGTTGACGTTCTCAGCAACGGCATTCGCCGGTGAGACCCAATTGCAAAAGGCGTCGAATGTTATGAACGAGATCATGAGTACTCCTGACAAGGGAATTCCCCATGACTTGTTGGATAAGGCAGTGTGCGTGGGCATTGTTCCCTCTCAGGTAAAATTTGCCTTCGTTTTTGGCGGTAGTTTTGGGCGCGGCGTGCTGGTCTGTCGCACTCACGGTGACGGCCCCTGGGGCGCACCGTCCATGTTCACGATGGGTGGCGCTAGCGTTGGATTCCAAATTGGTGGTCAGGCCACCGATGTGGTATTCCTTGTCATGAACCCGGAAGGAATGAAGAAGCTGGTTCAGGATAGTGTGAAGCTGGGTGGTGAACTATCCGTAGCGGCGGGGCCCGTGGGCCGCGCTGCGGACGGCGCGACCGACGCTCAACTGCACGCGGAGATTCTCAGCTATTCACGCAACCGCGGATTGTTTGCCGGGGCGTCGCTGAATGGTGCCGTTTATAAGCAGAATGAAGATGCCAATCAGAGACTTTACGGACGCAAAGTAACCGCGAAGGAAATCCTGATCGAAGGCACGATGCGCTCACCGGCAGCGGCGGGTCACCTTGACGGCACGCTGGCCAAGTACTCCCCTTCGGGCGGACGAACGTTTGCCCGGTTATAACTGATCCCTTGGAAACACCGTAAGATATCAAAATAAGACAACAACCGCGCCAGACGTCACCCACGTCTGGCGCGCGTATTTGAAGTAGAATCATTAAAGTGAGTTATTGGTATTTTTCGATTATGAGGAAGGTAATATCGTCAGATTGTGGCATGCCTTCCGTAAAGTCATGGATCGCCTGAAGGAATTTCTGCTGGAACGCCTGGCTTCCCAGGGGGGCCTCCTGCTGGATGATTTGCAGCAGCCTTTCTTCTCCGACCATTTCTTTGAGGGGGTTCTGTGCTTCCGTCAGCCCATCGGAGTAAACCACCAGAATATCGCCAATCTCCAGATGGAAAGGGCAGGATTGGTACGAAACAGCGTCGAAAGCGCCCAGGATAATGCCACCGGAGGGCAGTTCCTCGATCACCGCGGTGGCGGAACGGTACAGATAGGCGGGATTGTGTCCTGCGCCGATGAACAGCCCCACGCCCTGACGGTTTAGAAGGAACAGAAAGAGGGTTACGAACTTTCCCGGAAGGGTTTTTTCGTAAAGGAGCCGGTTAACCCGGTTCAAGACCTCCTTGGGCTCAGTTCCAAAGCGAAATTCCGTGTTGAGCGCACCGAGCAGCATTGAGCTTAATATCGCCGCAGGGATTCCCTTGCCGGAGACATCAGCCAACACCCCCACCCAATCACCGGATTGCAGGTGCAGGAAATCGTAGAAATCGCCACCCACATAGCGGGTGGGATTATTGAAGGCGTGGACGCGATAATTCTCAAACTGAGGGACGCAACGGGGAAGCAGGCTCTTCTGTGTTTCCTCCGCCCAGGCAAGTTCTTGTTCGAGCTTCTTCCGCTCCTCCAGGGTGTGCAGCCGGATGACCTCGCGGCTGGCCTCCAGTTCCCGTACGGTCTGCTCCAGCACCTTGGCGTGGTTTTTCGCTTTCATGTGCAGCAGGCGGACTTCAATCACGTTGTAAACCCGCGCCCGCACCTCAGCCAGATCGAATGGCTTGCTGATGAAATCCCTGGCACCGGCTTCGAGCGCGCGCAGCTTGTGACCGGGTTCTGCGGTAATGATGAGCACAGGAAGATAGCCCTCCGTTTCGATCAGCTTCAATCCCTCCATCACCTGGAATCCATCCATGCCAGGCATCTGGAGATCGAGCAGGATCAGGTCGTAGCGGTTTTGCCGGTGAAGTTCCGTGACTTCGCGCGGATTCATCGTGGACGCCATAGACGTATAGCCCGCGCCAAGCAGGATGCGCTCCAGCAAAAGCACATTGGCTTTCTGATCGTCCACAATGAGGATTCTAGCGCCAAAGATTTCGGATGAATGAACCATGACAAGCTCCCCAGTTTATTGTTTTGAACTCATCTCAATTGCAGACAGCTTGGTGCTGCTGAGTATCTGTGTGCGCTTCGAACATTCCATGGAACAACTGGTGGTTCTCGGTGAAAGCTTTAAGAATGACGGGATCAAAATGTTCCGGCTGGGTGCGGCCGTCGCCTAGGGTGATCGTGTCCATGGCCTTTTGATGGTCAAAGGCAGGCTTGTAAGGCCGCTTGCTCCGCAGGGCATCGTATATATCGCAAATGTTGATGATGCGGGCCAGTAGTGGAATCGCCTCCCCCCGCGTGCCGTTCGGATATCCGCCGCCATCCCAGCGCTCGTGATGATGAAGGGCGATCTCCGCACCCATCTGAAGATAAGGTGACTTGCTATTGCCGAGAATCCTCGCGCCAAGGGCGGCGTGGCTCTGCATGATTTCATCCTCGTCCACCGTTAGCCCCCCCTGTTTGAGCAGAATGTGGTCGGGAATGCCGATCTTGCCGATGTCATGCATGGGGCTGGCGAGGAAGATTGCGTCACGGAGATCCTGATCCAGCCCGAGCAGTTCAGCGAGTTCGCGGCAATAGTGGCTGACGCGCTGGATGTGACATCCGGTGTCTTCATCCTTATATTCGGCGGCGCGGACCATTGTAAAAATGGTTTCTTGATAGCTTTCCTGGAGCTCGGAGGTTCGTTCCCGCACCCTTTGCTCCAGCTCTTCGTTGTTATGGCGCAACTCCTTCTGCAACAGGCGCACCTCCAAAATATTGAACACACGCGCCCGCACTTCGGCCAACTCGAATGGCTTGCTGATGAAATCCCTGGCGCCGGCGGCAAGGGCGCGAAGCTTGTGACCCGGCTCGGCAGTAATCACAAGCACCGGCAGGTATCCTTCTGTTTCGATCTCCTTCAGCTCCTCCATCACCTGGAATCCATCCATCCCCGGCATTTGAAGATCCAGCAGGATCAGGTCGTAGTGGTTTATCCGGTGAAGGTCGCATACCTCGCGAGGATTCATCGTGGACGAAACAGCGGTGTAGCCGGCGCTCTGAAGGATACGCTGGAGTAGAAGGACATTGGCCTCCTTATCGTCTACGATCAAGACTTGCGAGCTATGGATGTTGGATGAACTGATCATGGCTTTACCCCCGGCCCGGATGCGCGCGCGGTTGCCAGCTGATTAGCGGCAAACTCCATGGTTACATGGAGCATGTCCATGAATTCCATGATTTGGATGGGTTTGGTGAGGTAGCGGAAGAAGCCCGCCTGCAGGCCTCTCTCAATGTCACGCGGCATGGCATTGGCGCTTAGAGCCACGACGGGAATGTGGGCGGTGGCGGGGTTTTCATGCAGAATCTTCATCGCTTCGAACCCATTGATGTCCGGCAGATTGATGTCCATCAGGATCATTTCCGGCTGGGAGGTGAGTGCCGCCTCGATGCCCAACCGCCCGTTCACAGCGGTCACCAAGCGCAAGTCAGGGCGGCGCGCGATGAGCTGCTCAACCAGCCTCAGATTAGCCGGGTTGTCCTCCACATAAAGCAGCTTGCGGAGCGGCGCGCCCTCTGGTGTTTTCGGTTCGGCCAGGTCGATGGTCTTGATGGCTTCCACGGCAAATTCGGGGGCATCCGTTTTGGTCAGCTCGAACCAGAACACACTCCCCGTCCCGACGGTGCTCTGCACCCCCATTTCACCACCCATCAATTCCACCAATTGCCTGGCCACCACCAGGCCAATCCCCGTGCCTTCTTCAGCGCCGCTCTCCTGCCGCAGTCGATTAAACGGCTGGAAGAGTTGTGCCAGCTCTTCCGGGAGCAAACCCGCCCCGGTATCACGGATGCTCAGGCGAATGCGGTGGGGGGCGGTGGCAGCACACGTCACCTCCACGGTCCCGCATTCAGAGTTGTATTTGATGGCGTTGGAGAGAAGGTTGATCAGAATCTGCTTCACGCGCGTTTGATCGGCATGGACGAACCATGTGGAGTTGACGTGAGGGAAGGTGATCTGGATGCCGCGCTGTTGCGCCTGCGATTCCATGATGGCCTGGCAATCCCGCATGACATCCGCCACGGAAACCGGTTCCGCCGACATCGAGACCTTTCCGGACTCGATCTTCGCGAGGTCGAGGATTTCGTTGATCAATTTCAGCAGATGCCATCCGGCCTGAAGAATCTGCGCAATGTTTTCCTTCTGGTCGGGCGGTGGGGGAGGGGAATCGGACTCCATCAGTTGTGCGAAACCGAGGATGGCATTCAAGGGACTGCGCAGTTCATGGCTCATGCCGGAAAGGAAATCCGACTTTGCCCGGTTGGCCTTTTCCGCCAGGGATTTGGCGTTTTGCAATTCTATGTTCTTTTCCTGCAGGACTTGATCCAGGCGAATCCTCTCCGTGACGTCGCGCGCCGCAGCGAAAACACCCTGGAGTATCCTGTCCCGGTCATAGAAGGTGCTGGCATTGTAGGACACGACGGTTTCCTTGCCGTCCCGGGCGCGCGCGGTGAGTTCATAGTCGGTGACCTTCTTTTGGCTCAGAACCTGCTTGATGCTCGCCTCAGCCCGCTCCGGATCCGTAAAGTAATTTTTGAAGGGCGCGCCGATCAGTTCGTCGCGCGTGCAACCCGTAAGCGTCTCCATCTGCTTGTTGACGTCAGTGATGATGCCGGCCGGATCAGTGGTCATAATTGCATCAATGTTGGATTCGATGAGAGAGCGCGTATAGAACTGCTGATCCCGCAAGCGCTGGTCAAGTTTCTTCTGCTCGGCTTCCACTTCCTTGCGCGCAGTATTGTCGGTGCCGATCAAAAGATAACCGATGATTGCATCTTCAGCATCGCGCAGCGCTGTCACCGACACGACGGCGGGAAAGCGGCTGCCATCCTTGCGGATATAGGTCAACTCGTAGATGTCCTCGATCCCGCGCGAGGCTTTGAATACCAAGGCCTCAAATCCCGGGGTAATGGTGGTCCCGAGCTCGATGCTCAAGGCTTTGGCGCGCGCGATCACCTCCTGCGGATCGGAGATGTGGGCCGGCGTGATTTTGTTCAGGACTTCGGCGGCGGTATATCCCAGCATGCGCTCGGCGCCGACGTTGAACAATTGAATGACGCCCTTCTCGTCCGTGGCGATACTGGAGAAATTGGCGCTGTTGAAGATGGCACTCTGGAGTGCCCCCGCCTTTAGCAGAGCCTCTTCCGCCCGTTTACGGGCGCTATTGTCGGTCCCGATCAGCAAATAGCCAATAATCCCGCCCCGCTCGTCGCGCAGCGCCGTCACCGAGACAACCGCGGGAAAACGACTGCCATCCTTGCGGATGTAGGTCAATTCGTAGATGTCCTCGATTCCGCGGTAGGCTTTGAAGACCAAGGCCTCAAAACCCGGAGTGATGGTGGTTCCGAGCTCATTGCTCAGTGCTTTGGCCCGCGCGATCACTTCCTGCGGATCGGATATGTCGGCCGGGGTGATCCTGTTCAGGACGTCCGCGGCCGTGTACCCTAACATGCGCTCGGCGCCGACATTGAAGATTTGAATGACGCCCTTTTCGTCGGTGGCGATACTGGAGAAGTTGGCGCTATTGAAAATCGCATTCTGCAAGGCCCCCGCTTTAAGCAGATCCTCTTCAGCCTGCTTGCGCGCGGTATTATCGGTTCCGATCAACAGATAGCCGATAATGGCGTCTTGATCGTCGCGCAGCGCGGTCACCGATACGACGGCGGGAAAGCGGCTGCCATCTTTGCGGATATAGGTTAGCTCATAGATGTCTTCGATCCCGCGCGAGGCCTTGAAGACCAACGCCTCAAATCCCGGCGTGATTGTTGTTCCCAGCTCGATGCTGAGGGCTTTCGCGCGCGTGACAACTTCCTGCGGATCGGAAATATCAGCCGGAGTGATCTTGTCCACCACTTCGGCGGCGGTATACCCCAGCATGCGCTCGGCGCCGACATTAAATATTTGAATGACGCCCTTTTCGTCAGTGGCGATACTGGAGAAGTTGGCGCTGTTGAAGATGGCGCTCTGAAGTGCCCCCGCCTTGAGCAAAGCCTCTTCCGCCCGTTTGCGGGCGCTGTTGTCTGTTCCGATCAGCAAATAGCCAATAATGTTATCCCGCTCATCACGCAGCGCCGTCACCGACACGACGGCGGGGAAGCGGCTGCCATCCTTGCGGATGTAAGTCAGTTCGTAGATATCCTCGATCTCGCGTGAGGCCTTGAATACCAGTGCTTCAAATCCCGGCGTAATCGTGGTTCCCAGCTCGATGCTGAGGGCTTTGGCGCGCGCGATTACTTCCTGCGGGTCGGAAATATCGGCCGGCGTGATCTTGTCCACCACGTCGTCGGCCCTGTAACCCAGCATGCGCTCAGCGCCGACATTAAATATTTGAATGACGCCCTTTTCATCGGTGGCAATACTGGAAAAATTGGCGCTGTTGAAGATCGCGTCCTGCAAGGCACCTGCTTTGAGCAGAGCTTCCTTGTGTTGGACTTCAGTGAGGATGTCCGCAGTGCCCTCGGGAGCAGCGGGAATTGATGATGCATACTTTCTAAATGGCATATTCCAACCTTTGTACATCGTGTTAACCAGGCTTCCTTTGATCGAATCCCGTTTTAACGGAGGTGTACGGCCCAGGCAGTTAATGGCATTCATGCATAGTACTGGCAGGGGTGCAAGCCGTCTGTTCAAAATGAACCACTCACACCGGTTTCTTTCTTGTTCACGCTGAGCAATTTTGACCATGTTGGTGAGCAGTCCAGTACTGAAACACGATTTACACCGGGATATAAATGTTTTGCTTCCCACGCTTCGTGGGCAGCATCCAATGGATATCCCGGTGGCCAATCCGGACCGGCTTGAGAGGAGGGGGGAAATGATTGCTGATTACGATTTATCAAACCTGCCGAATGAGCAGGCTGAAACGTGGATCTGCCTTCGGGCCGATGAAATCCGCAGCCAGATTATTGCTGAGCAGGCAGAGCGCCTGGGATTTCCCCCCGCTTCTGTCTATCCACTTTTGACCGCGTCATGGTAACGCGTGAATCTCAAAGCAGCATACGCGCTCTTTAAGACGGCATCTCTGGCATGGGCTGATGACAACGCCTCCAGCATGGGTGCGGCCCTGGCGTTTTACGCGGTCTTTTCGCTGGCGCCGGTTCTGATCATCGCCATTTTCGTCGTGGGCATGGCTTTTGGCCAAAAAGTGGCGGAAGGTGAGTTCTTTAGCCAACTCCAGGAATTGGTGGGGAACTCGGGCGCCAGAGCCATTCAGGCAATTGTTCAGAGTGCCAACCGGCCAGCTTTGGGCATGGTAGCCAGTGTAATTGGTCTTGGGACTCTGCTGGCCGGCGCTTCCGGAGCCTTTGTTGAACTCCAGGACGCTCTGAACAAAATCTGGAAGGTTCCGCGCAAATCGAAGCGTGTCTGGCTAAGTATAATTCGCGAACGTTTCCTTTCCTTCGGGCTGGTCCTGGGACTGGGCTTTCTCTTGCTGGTATCGCTGGTGGTCAGTGCGGCGCTGGCGGCCGTCAGCAATTTCATTGCCCCCATGATTCCGTGGCCTGTCATCTTCTGGCAGGCAGTGAATTATCTTTTGTCGCTGGTGGTGATTGCGTTGCTGTTGGGGATGATTTACAAATTCTTGCCTGACGCCCCCGTCGCCTGGCGCGATGTATGGCTGGGAGCAGTCGTGGCTTCACTGCTTTTGACAACGGGCAAGGCGCTGATCGGGGCTTACCTCTCCCAATCAACGGTTACCTCCGCATATGGGGCGGCAGCGTCCCTGATCATTATTCTCACGTGGGTCTACTATTCGGCGCAGATTGTCCTTTTCGGCGCCGAGCTCACTCACGTTTATTCCCGCGAGCGCGGTTTGCGGTTGGCCTGGCCAAGTCGGCGGTAGGCATTCGCGGGCGTTTATACTTCACCACAAAAGCAAAAGCGGCAGCTTTGCGGCCGCAGTCAAAGTGCTTCGCGCAATTCACTCATCGTGGCGAGCCGCAGGCTTATGGGAATCCGTGGCGTCGGCACGGGCATACTGCCTAAATCACTGCTGCCGCCTCAGCCACGACAGGGCTGACGTTTGCCGCCATGCCATGTGCCGCGGCCATCCAGGCAGTGGCTTCGGCGCGTTCATCA
>Ga0302320_10000894_pt1 | contig 71118 bp, 70 predicted proteins | sample Bog_T0_3_FD_202130 | JGI IMG/M metagenome (GOLD analysis project Ga0302320, IMG submission 202130) | Peat permafrost microbial communities from Stordalen Mire near Abisko, Sweden - Bog_T0_3 | ecosystem: Environmental > Terrestrial > Soil > Wetlands > Peat | place: Sweden: Abisko, Stordalen Mire... | reverse complement strand
ACGCCATTCAGGGACTATGGAGCGCAGCCAGGCTCGGTGTTGCCGTGGCCTTCATCATCGTCAACAACTCGAGCTATCGGGCGCTCGAGGAATTTGGTCGTCATTTCAGTATCAGCACATTGCCGGGCGTGCAATTACCCGATCTCGATTTCTGCTCACTGGCCACGGGTCATGACGTCCGCTCGCTCAGGGTGGATCGTTGCGAAGATCTGGACGCAGCGCTGCAGCAGGTGTTCGCCGCCAAGGTTCCCATGCTGCTCGAAGTTCGCGTCGAACGATGATGCGAGTTCAAATAAATGAACGCACCGGGTCCTGGCCGTCCCATCCGATACTCGCACGGTAGAATTTGCTGAAGGCCGGCTCGAAGCCGCCGCCGAGTTCGATCAGCTCAACATAACCGGGCATGTGCGCGGTAGTGTCCATGTAGGCCACACGCCCCCCGGTAGGCACACCCGCCAGAAATACGAGATCGTGGCCTGCGGATCGATAGCGCTCTACATCGCGATCAAAGTGCCACGTGGCGCGCCCCCAGTGATGAAAACCGTAGCCGTGCCGCTCGATCCACTCGCGATAGACCGACGGCGCATCGTTGTTGGGCGCAATGAGCTCGATGTTCATATGGCCCGCGAAGCTCATCGCGAGCGAAACATCAGCTTTGGATGCCGCGCCTCGATATTGCGGATCGATGCCCGTGAAGTGATCAAGCACAAACCAGGGGCCGACTCCAGTCTTATCCACCCATGTCCGCATGGCGGCCTGGATGTCCGGCACAACATAGGCCATCTGAATGATTCCATCGTCGGGTTGCCCGAAACCAACCAATCCCATATTGCCCCTCCTCGTGTGTTCGTGACCTGAGAGTCAGTCTGCAACGCCGAGCGACCAGCCGCCATCGATCGAGATCTGCTGTCCAGTCAGGTATGCCGAGGCCGGCGAGGCCAGGAAAAGCGCCAGACCTGCCATATCCTCGGGAAAGCCGACGCGGTGCATTGGCACGACCTTACCGACGGCTTCCTGCACGGCCGGCTTCTTGGCGTGCCCGCCGCCGATGTTCGTGACGAAGAAGCCCGGTGCGATCGCGTTGACCGTGATGTTGTAGGCCGCCATTTCGAGTGCGACGCAGCGCATGAAATGCGTGACGCCGGCCTTCGCAGCCATGTAAGCGGAACCGATCGCCGGCTCGCACAGGTAGGAGGCGACCGATGAGGTGACGATCATGCGGCCAGAACGCTGCGGACGCATCAGGCGCGCGCCCGCGCGCAGCGTCGCAAAGATGCCGTTGAGATTGATGTCTATGACGCGGTTCCAGCGTTCATCGGTATAGCGCTCGAGCGCGCCCTCGGGGTTGCGTGGCCGCTCCGATCCCACCCAGCTGCCGACGATGCCGGGTCCCGAATCAATGCCGGCGTTGGCGAACACGACATCGAGTCTTCCGAATGCCGCCAACGCTGCGTCGAAGGCGCGATCGATGGCAGCGTGATCACGCACATCGACCACTTCGCCGCGCACGGTCCAGCCGTTCGAGGACATCCGTTTAGTTTCGGCCTCGATCGCCTTGGCATCGATATCGAGTAGCGTCACGCGCGCACCGTTGGCTGCGAGTGCCTCGGCAAAACCCAGTCCGAGGCCGCTGGCGCCGCCGGTCACTATGACTCCATAGCCCTCGACCTTGAATAGATCCTGGATCTTCATTGCTTCACCTCCACCAGAATCTTGAGTCCTTCCTGGCGCCGCAACCGCTCAATGCCGCGCTCGATGAGACCATCGAATGGAATCGTCTCCACCCACCCGTCCAGCGGATAGGCGCCGCGCGCTGATTCCTCGATGACGCTCGGAAAGGCGTTTGCCGACATCGCCACACCCGTGATGTAGACCTCCGGCATCAGCAAGTCGAATGGATCAATGATCACCGGTGAGTGATGGATGGCCACCACCACGGCCGTGCCGTTGACCCGCGTGCCGAGGAGCATCGACCGAAAAGCGGTGGGGCCCCCCGCCGCGTCGACCGAGGCGTGCGCGCCGGCACCTCCGGTCAAGTCACGCACGACGGTGATCGGGTCGCAGGTGGTGGGATCGAAAACGTAGCGGGCGCCCAGCCGCTGGAGTACCGCGCGCCGGACAGGCGAAGGATCAAAGATGATGCCGTCCACGCCGCGTCGCCGCAGCGTCAGGAACACGCCGATGCCGATCGGCCCCGCACCGTGGATGGCGGCGATCTGGCCCGACTCGAGCCGGCAGCGGTTGGCGGTGTTCCATGCCACCGACAAAGGCTCGATCAACGCGCCCTGCATTGCGTTTAGCGAGGGATGCAGCCGATGCGCCATCGAGCGACGCACGACTGTGTACTCCGCCAGCCCACCACCGCGGCGGTTGTAGCCGTGCAATGCAACCAGCGGACAATGCGGGTATTGGCCGCTCTGGCACCAAATGCAGCGACCGCAGCTCTCGAGCGGATCGACGGCGATGAGATCGCCCATCGCCAGATCCTCGACCCCAGTTCCCAACGCCACGACTTCTCCGCACAGCTCGTGGCCCATGATGATGGGATTGACGACACCGGTCAGTGGATGGGGGGTCGTACGTGTGGTAATCGGCCCGTCGTAGTATTCGTGCAGGTCACTGCCGCAGATGCCGTTGTAGAGTACGCGCAGCTTGACGTCTCCAGGGCCGGGCTCCGGATCCGGCACTGACTGCAGTCGCAAGTCGCGGTTACCGTAATACACTGCGGCGCGCACGGATTCTCCCTATGCCCCATTGGAGCAATGATTTATGGCCATACGTTCAAGTGCATGGCGCGTGGCACGGCGGCTGGTGCTGGCACCGCATCGTCGCCCGGCTGCGGCTTTGAACGCTTAAGGCTGCGGCGTGTTGCGCGACAGATATCGCGCCAGCGCGTCGAGTTCCGCATCGCTGATCTCGGTCTTTCGGAATTGCGGCATCACGGAGATACCATGTCGCACGGTGTACTTGACGGAGCTTGCCGGCAGATCGGTCCACTCGAGCAGCACCCCTGACTTCACGCCCTGGTACTTCGTCATGAGCGCATGGGTACCCGGATGGGTGATTCCAGGGGCGTGGCACGGCGCGCACCACTTGAGATAGACCTCGCGGCCCGCAGCGTGCTCAGGCGCCACTTTGTCGGCCATAGCGGACAGTGCCAGCGCCGATGCCAACGCCGAAGCCGAAGCCAGCACCGAGAGCAGCGCTAAAGTCCGCATCGCCGCCCTCACGATTTCTTCTCCCGCAGGTGCTTTGGCCAGATCGCATAACGCCCGGCCGAGAGGATGCCGTTCGGATCGATGGCATCCTTGAGCGTCTCGTGAAAACTTTGCAGCGCGCGATTGTTGAACGAGTAGACATCCATCACGGCCTGCTGGAACACGGGTGCCGTACGGTATTCACCCCAACCGTGCTGTCCCCCGATCTCGATGAGTTTCTTGAAGCCCTCGCGATAGTGTCGGTTGGTGACCGGATCCTCGGTCACGGGAGTCGCGAGGATGAAGATGAACGACCGCTCCCAGAAACACGCCGGCAGCGTGAAAGTCCGGAACAGAGGCATGTCCAATAGTCGCGCTGCCTCGCCAAACACGCGATTAGCCTCGATGATGGCTGCGCCTGAGCGCGGAATGATGGGCGAGAACCACATATGGCCCTTAGAGGGTGTTGGCGTCCAAGGCGTCCGGGTACCGATTGAAAAGGCGCGCAGCGATGGCACGCCCAATTCGGGCTCGTGATAGTTCTCGACTTTTGCGGGATCGAGCGGCAGCGTTACGCGATCGACGATCCGAAACTTCGCGCCGTTGATGGCCGAATAATGCCGTTGCGTCGCCCGCCATTGCGCCTCGACGACTTCCATCGGACCGTAGTAGCTCAACAGCACTTCCCAGTAGGGAGTGCCTGATTTGACCGCGTACGCCTCCAGTTCCGGGGAAAAACCAAGCTTTGCCTCGGATACGAGTTTTTGCTGCTCCGGCGATGTCTTGCCAGGGCCGCGCTCAAAGAAAAGCTGGATCTGCCCGATCGGCCCATAGCCGAGCAATGGCGAGGAAATGTCCGGGAATCCCTGGGTGATGCGGCTGTTCTCGAGGTAGTTCAGCGTCTCCACGAGCGGACTTAAGTCCGCGTAGCGCGGCAGCGACACGGCGCAGCGCATGTACGCCTCGGGCTGCGGCATCAGCCAGAACCCCATCTTTGTGACGATGCCGTAGTTGGACTGCGAGAAGATGCCGTCTACCCACGGACCGCAACCTGACTTGTATTGCTGCCAGGTCTGGGCCTGCGGGATCGCTCCCATGCCCGTGCGCAGCAGCTCACCATTGGGCAGCACGATCTCCATGCCGCAGTGGGAATCGAAGTGATTACGATAGTTAGCCATCGTATAGCCGCCGCCGCGATCGATCGCGTTGCCGATGACGCTACCCCAGCCCGGATCCGGGCAATCGATCCAGACCTTGAGTTTCCTTTCCTGAATGTAGCGATAGAGATCAAAGTAGCTGACGCCGGGTTCGACCAGCGCGTAGGCATTGGCCTCGTTGACTTCGAGGATGCGATTCATGCGCTTCAGGTCGAGCACTATGCTGCCCGAGTACGCCGGCGCGGAACCGCCGTAACCCAAATTCTTGCCGGTGGATATCGTGTAGAGCGGGATGCGGTAGCGATTCGCGACACGTACGATCTGCTGGACTTCTTCGGTCGAGGCAGGCGCCACGGCCCCTGAAGCCACCCGTTCTTCGGGCTCGTTCAGGAAGGGTGAATAGGCATCGCGATAGAGATCGAGATCCTCATCGCTCGTGAACACCCAGTCTTCGCCAACGACTCGCTTGAATTCCGTCAGCGCACTGGTGAAATCATTGAGGCTGACGCCCGGTGGCACTCTCACGCCAGACCTCCTCTGCGACTCTTAGACACCGATGATCCAGGAGACAAGCTGCGGTTCGGACCCTGCGGGCGCGACACGCGGATATTCGACGCGCCTGAGGACGCGCCGCCATGTGTCGTGGGCCAGTTGTTCGAGGCACAGCAGTGTCCGCGGCGTGGTCATGCCGGCGATGGCCGCGCCACCCGACTCCCAGTGACCTTGGAGGTCATCGAGCCATAGCGAGGTGATATCGCCGCGAATAGCAGCCGTGCACACCCCATTGCGCTCGGCGGATGAGCCGAACGCACGGGCGACTGAAAATCGAATATCGAAGATGACTTTGTGGATGGGCAGGCTGGTAGGTATCGCAACCACGTCGCGCGCGACCGCGAGTTCGCCGAACGAGGTCATCGCCAGCGCCGCTGCAGCCGCGGACAGCCCGCAAAAATCCCGCCGGTCGATGGCAGCCCCCCAGGATGACTCACTCTCCCCTGGACAGTACGCGCCCCCCGGCCGGCTAGGTCAATCCACAGGGAAAATTGAGTGAATCACGGGCGAACAGCGGCGCGCTCAGCTGCCGGAGGGGTTCTCATACTGAGCCAGTCGACGATGCAGCACTTGCAGCTCGCGCTGCAGGCGGACGACCTGATCGTCGAGAGTCTGGCGGCGCAATCGTTCGCCCTTGAGCTGCTCGACGGATTCCCGCAGCGAGTGAATCTCGGTGGCCCAGCGATCCTGGTGCGCAGTCTCCCTGGCCTCCGCCCGCTCCGCTCGTGCCAGCGCGCGATCGCGTTCCTCGACAGCGGCATACCTGCCTGACTCTGCATCCTGCAATTGCTGTTTGAGTTCAGTGATGATGGATGCATCAGGCAGAGGTTGCCGGATCCCACGGCACGCCGAAGCGAGGCGGTCCGTCTTGCCGACCACGCCGTAGCGCTCACGCAAGGCGGCGCGCAGTGCGCGCCCAGTGATCTTCTGACCGGCGCAGCGCATGGCTTCAACGGTCTGCCCGATCTGCTGGTCGGTCAGTTTCTGGTTCATGCTTCAGGCTTCCGATCCGAGCGGCGCAAGGGGTACATGCTCCCTTTGAACCAGGTCATAATGCCACGAAGGCAAATGTTTCACGAGGGCTGCGATAATCTTCGATGTATGTAATTGATATAAATAGAGAAGATCCCAGACGGAGCCGCTTGTCAGCTCCCGATGTTCCACGCCCGATTCCCGTTTGCTCAGCCCAGGTCCTTGACGATCTGCTCGATGGCTGCGACCAGGGCTGATTTGTCCACCGTCGTCAGTCCTTGCGGAAATGCCAGTGTGACTTTACCGCGCGCGTTGCGCGTCACGATCACTCGTCCGATCGCCCCCAAGTTGTACTGTTTCTGTACCGGCTCGAATTTGCGTGACCGGTCCAGGCTGGCGAGAAGTACTTTGATCAGATCGACCGGTGAGCGCCCTGCCCGCTCCTTCTGCAGCAAATTCTGCGCTGCCTTCAGGATGACCTCTTTGGCCCCAGGCCGCTCCCACAACGTTGCGAGTTTGTACGCAGCATCCACGGGCACGGCGCTCTTATCGACAAACAACTGTGTCAGCGTTGCATGCCGCATCAGGCTGGCTGCCTTCACGAGTTTGCTGACCTGCCCCTTGGTGAGCCCGATAGCATCTGCCAGTGCTTCCTGAGTCGGGAAAATTCTGGCCTCCAGCTGCGACTGGAACGACAGGGCGCGTTCCATCGGCGTGATGTCCTGGCGATCGGCGTTCTCGATGTGCATCAACACCGCCGCGCGCGCATCGTCCGCGTCGATGACCCGCAGCTTGAGCCGTGCGTTCAGGTATTCGCAGGCAAATCGCCGGCGCATTCCGTAAATGAGCTCGTAGTCGAAATTCGGGTCTCCGGCGAGCTTTCGCGCAACTGCCGGTTCCTGCTGCCCGTCCTTGGCTATCGACTCGATCAGATCCTGGCAGCGGTCGCGGGTATACCAGGCGGCCGTGCGGTTGTGATGGGACCAGGCGCGGCAGCGTCGCGGATCGACGTGGAAAATATTCTCACGTTCGAGAGGTGGCACCACCCTCCCCGTCAACGCGAGTTCCGCTGCTGCCAGCACCGGCCGTCCCGGGGCCGCTTTGTCGCCCTCGCCTGAGGTCTCCGGACGCTCACGGGCCGCACGGGCAATATCACTGAGATTGGCGCCGCCAAAAATTCTGCTGGCCATGATGGCTCCTGGGGTTACACTACCCGCTATGTGGATATTCCCTTGCGCTTCAACCGGTTACATTGGTTTCGTGACGAAACCACGGCTGCCGCGACCTTCAAGTGATCCCCCGCTGGCTCAATGCAGTCGCTTTGGATGGCCACTCGCGCAGCAGGCTTAGTTCCACTTCGGCGAAGACGCTATCCATCATTTCGAGCACATGCCGGTCAGGCTTGGTCTGCTCGTACGGAGTCAGGAACTGCGCAGCAGAGTTAATAACGGCGCTCGAATGAAAAAACACCCGCTGAAACACCGAGTCGCCAAAGCAAGCCCGCATGACCTCGAAGAATTGCTTTTGACTTTCGTAGCGGCGGTCGAACAGCGTTGTCAGCACTGATATCCAGCGGTAGCTTTTATACGGGTCAAGCTGGCCAATGTAGTTATGCACCATCCGGAAAAATTGGACCGTGCTGGAAAAGTCGAACATGCGCGCGGCTGAAGGCACCAGCAGCGCATCGGCAGCCATGAGCACATTGACCGAAATCATTCCCAGCGCCGGCGGACTGTCGATGAGAATGACGTCGTATCGGCTCGCCACCGTCTGGATACCGAACTTCAGCTCGTTGAAGAACGCGATTCTTTGTGAGGGCGTGGGTTGACCCGCCACGCGCATCACAATGGCGATTTCCGCTTCATACAATGCCAGGCATGCCGGGATCAGATCGATACCGGGGAAATACGTGGACCGGATCCCGTAGGCGAGGGACGCCTGATCGCTGGCCAGGTAGGGAAGCACGGTGTCGTCCTGGGTGATATCCGCATCCGGCACATAGCCAAACATCGAGGTGGTCGTCGCCTGGCTGTCCGTGTCGATGACCAGAACCCGATAGCCCTTGAGCGCCAGGTAATGGGCGAAATTAACGCAGGTGGTCGACTTGCCTACGCCGCCTTTGAAGTTCTGGCAGGCAACGACCAGCGGTACATCCGTGGCGGGATCTCGCCAGGGCAGCGTGCCGAAGTGCGTCCGAAAGGCTTGGATCTGCGCCAGCGTGTAACCGACGCGTCGGTTATTGCCGGGATTGCGCGGCGTATCCACGAGGCCGATATCGACCTCAGCGCGCGCCAGTGTGGTCCGGTCCCGCCCAACCATTTCGGCCGCGTCGCTGGGACTGAATACCCGCTGGAATGTCTTTCGCTGGTGGGGTTCAACGCCGAGCGCGTGCATGCGCTCGAGGAAGGTCTCGCTGTTAGCGAGGATATCGCCTAACTTGTCAATCGCGCGTACCGCTGGCACACTCAACTCCTACAAGGGCCGTCGTCCACGGATTTCGGGTCAAAATTAACAGAAATCCGTGCATGAAGCCAGTCAAGGAGCATAGCGGGCAGATGGCTGATGGCTGACGCCACCGATAGTCCGGACTACAGTGCGCAGATCGAAAAGGCCTGTCGACTCTATGCCGAGTTCGGATACGCACCGGAGCGTATCGCGGCGCAGCTCATCCGTAGCGGATACCCACTCTCTCTCGTCCGCGCCCGTTTTCCGTCGTTGGCGGCGGACGCGTTTCCGGACGTGGCAGCCGGTAAGCGCGTTGCTCGCGCCGAGCGCAACGCTTCGGCTGTGCCGAATGCAGGCGCGCTGCTGCCAGCGCTGACCGCTGCACCGTTTCGGGCAGACGTCCCGCCCGGCGCGCCTGCCGCACTGGCCAGTGGCATCTCATTCCAATACGTGCCGCTGATCCAATGCTCCTTCCCGCACGCCGATCCCGGCGATACCGCAACGTTCACGCGACGTAACGGCTGGCTCGAGCTCACGCTGTCGGCCACTCGCCGCGACATGGGATTGCCCTATGGCGTGCCGGCGCGGCTGCTGACGATTTACTGCGCCTCGGAAGCCGTGCGAACTCGCTCTCCGGAGATTTATCTCGGAAAGACGGTGCACGAGTTCCTGCGATGCCTGGAGGTGCCGATTACGCGCGGTGAACGCGGCTCGCTGCGCGTCTATGCCAATCAGCTGTTGCGACTGATTCATTGCGCCGTGTCCATCGATGAAAATATCCGCGACGCGGTCGGCCGCACCGGGCTTCACATTCGCCAGGCATTGTTCGCCGAGGAAGCGCGGTTATGGTGGGATGAGACGGACCTGGTAGGGCAGGGCAGCTCGCTGGTGCTGTCCTCCGTGTTGTTCGAATCCATTCTCGAGCGCTCGGCACCGCTCTCCACGGCGGCCATCCGACAGTTGCGCAAGAGCCCAATGGATCTCGACGTCTATGCCTGGCTCGTGCACCGCTTGTTCAACCTCGGCCGTTCCAACACGGTCACCTGGACACAGCTATCGGGGCAGTTCGGTCACGGCTACGCGGAGCCGCGCAAATTCCGCCACTTCTTTCTGGATTCCCTCAAGCGCGTGATGGCCGTGTATCCCGAAGCCAACGTAAAACCCGCTGAAGTCGGGCTCGTCCTGTCACCCTCGCGACCTCACGTGCCGCGCGATCAGCGCGCTCTGGCGCGCTGACTTGATTCCCGCCCCGCCCGGCGCTGCCCGGCTGCCGAGCCGTGACATCTCTGCCGCCTAAAGTGGACCCAAATCCAATGAGGTGGCGAGAATTGGCTGGGAAATTAGATGCTTGCGAAGCGAGAAGGGCAGGGCGTTACATCTCTACCGTTTTCAAGCTAACCCCTTGTCACAGTTAAGCTTTCTTTGCTGTTACGGCCGCCCTGGTGTGACAACTCTCCCTGCAGCCGTGACATCGCTTACCCAACCGCGTGACAACTCTGCCGGCAAAGCGTTGCATCGCTACGCAAATTGTCTCTTTTTCTCTTATATTTCCGTAGCTTAGCGCCGCTCCTATAGTTCCTGTAGTTTTCCTTTAAATCCTGTCTCGGTCCCGTTTTAAAAACTGCCTGATCCAGACCGAAGCCCCAGATCCCCCAATGCAGCAAACAGAATTTAATCGCGCAGTCGACCGCACTCCTTGACCAGACTAGACTAAGTGGCCATGACCAAGATCAACATATACGAAGCCAAGACCCAGCTGTCGAGACTGGTCGAACAGGCGGCGGCAGGGGAGGACGTCATCATCGCGCGTGGCGGCAAACCGGTCGCGCGGCTGACGCGTCTGCAGCCAGCGCGGCGCGCCATCCGATTTGGCCTTCTCAAGGGAAAGGTCAAAGTAGCCGTGGACTTCGATGCACCGTTGCCCGCGGAGGTTCTGTCGCAATTCGAAGGCCGCTGATGCGCCTGCTGCTCGATACGCACGTGTTCATCTGGTCGGTCACCGCCAGCCGCCAACTCAAGCGCGTGACTCGCGATTATCTGGCTTCGGCCCAGGCTGTCTACGTCTCCGCCGCATCCATCTGGGAGATCGCCATCAAATCGCGGCTCGGCAAGATTGCTGGTGAAGCGCAGGACTTCGCGGCCGCAATAGAAGCCAGCGGCTTCCACGCGCTGCCAGTGACGCCGGGTCACGCCGCAGCGGTCGCGAAGCTGCCGCTTCATCACACCGATCCCTTCGATCGACTGCTGCTGGCGCAGGCTTTCAGCGAACCGCTGCGATTCGTCACCGCCGATCGTGCGCTCTCGGCCTACGGCGGGGCGGTGGAGGTGCTGTGACGCTGGGAAGCTATGCGGGCGCGTGTCATTGCGGCGCATTGATGTTTCGATATGACACCGCATTGCCGACGGCGTCGTGGCCAGTGCGCGCCTGCCAATGCTCCTCCCGCTCGCACCCGATGGCGTATGATTTCCGCACTGCTAGTGGGGATTCGGCATGGAGAGCAAACCGCCGCTGCCGCCGTTCACGGCGGAAAGCGCCGCGCAGAAAGTGCGCATGGCGGAGGACGCCTGGAATACACGCGACCCTGATCGCGTCGTGCTGGTCTATACCGAGGACACGCGCTGGCGCAATCGCTCCGAGTTTCCGGTGGGCCGCGAGCAGGTGCGTCAGTTCCTGCAACGCAAGTGGGCCAGGGAACTCGACTACCGGCTCATCAAGGAACTTTGGGGCTTCACCGGCAATCGCATCGCCGTGCGCTTTGCCTACGAGTGGCACGATGATTCCGAACATTGGTACCGCAGCTACGGCAATGAGAATTGGGAGTTCACCGCGCAGGGTTTCATGAGTCGCCGCTACGCCAGTATCAATGATCTGCCGATCGCCGCAGCCGACCGAAAATTTCACTGGCCGCTGGGACGGCGGCCGGACGATCAGCCGGGGCTCAGCGACTTAGGGATCTGAGCCTCAAGCCGTCAGATATCGGCGCCAGGGTACCCAATAGTATTTCGACCAACCCTCCGACACGCCGGCGTAGTCGCAGTCAGCGACGTTGACGTGCGTCAGATCTATTCTTGCGCCGCCTTTGTCCGGCCAGAATGTCAGTACCAGCGTTGAATCGAAATCGCGGCGCGGAAATTGAACCGAGCGCCACGACTGCACGATCAGGCGATTGGGCACCAGCTGCAGAATCCTGCCGCTGATAGCGCCCCCAAAGGCCTCGAACACGGCGCCTGCGCGTGCCGCGATCTTCACCGGCGCACCGGTAAATGCGGCGTGCTGTTTCGGATCCAGGTACATGCGATAAAGACGGGCTGCAGAGCAGGGCAGGTGCACTGCCATCGTGACGGTTCTTGGCACGGTCATCTCCTTCTTGCGCTGGTGGAATTCAACTCCTGCAGGCAACGCACGATCAGCCGCCACGAAATCGACAGGTCTGCCCGCGGGTCGCGGGTGCATCCTAGCCCGTATACTGCAAGGCCGATGAATCGACCGCGACCCAGAACGCTGCGCCTGCTCCGGACCACGGGGCTGTCAGTGCTCTTCTGGACATCCGCCTGCCGCGCGGACGGAACCTGGAGCGCCTCGATCGGCGCCACGACCGATTACATTTTCCGCGGCGTTTCCCAAACCTATGACAGCGCGGCTCTGCAGCTCGGCGGCAACTACCAGAGCGCGCTCGGCTGGTTCGTGGGCGCCTGGGGTTCGAATGTGGATCCCTATCCACACGCCGGTGGGTCCGCGGAGCTCGATCTGTACACCGGCGTGACGCGACCGATTGGCGCCGATTTCAATGCGCGCCTGGCCTATACCCATTACGCCTACCTGGATGACCCGCGGCCGGCTCACTACGATTACGACGAGATCTCGGTCAGTGCTGCCTATCTGGATCGAATCGCCGCGACCCTGTCGTATCAGCCGGACACCTCTGCCTACTCCAATCTCGGGTCCGCCAACCGCCGCCCCATGGGTGCGTTCGAAGTGACCGGGCGGTGGCCCGTATGGCGGGATCTGTCGCTCGCCGCCGGGGTCGGTTACTACGATCTGCAACGGCTGTTCGGCGTGAGTTATTGGGCCGGCAACGTGGGTGCCTCTTATGTGTACCGGCGCCTCACCCTGGAACTCAATCACTACTTCGCAGACGACACCGTTCGGCGCCTCTATTCGGACCAGAGCGCCAACGGCACCTGGGCGTTTTCGGCCCTGTTGCGCTTCTAGGACAACCCTCAGAGCGACATGCGGTACTCACGTGTGGGCAGCCGTTTAGGCCGTTCACGGAATGAGATAACTCTTTGAATAGGCCGATGTTTCAGATGGGCGGGCGCGGACGCCGCACGGTCCTCGCGATCGCGGCTGTGGCAGCGGCGAGCCTGCTGGGCGCCTGCAGTGCTCAGATGGCGGCGCGCGCGCGCGCGCTGCTGCCTGAATCGGCTCGTGACGCACCACAGCATTATATCGTCGTTACGGTTCGCAATCCGATCAACCCGCCGGCCCTGCACGCGGCTTCGAGCGGACGCGGCTACGACAACATTGGTGCCTATCAGGCCGGCGGCAGCGCTCGCGATGCCAGCCGTGCGCTCGCCGCGCAATATGGGCTGCGCGAGACTTCGAGCTGGCCCATAGCGCTATTGGGTGTGCACTGCCTGGTCTATGCGCTGCCGGAGAACGCGGACCCCGAGCGCATCCGGGGCGCGCTGTCTCGCGATCCGCGCGTCGAATCGGTTCAGCCGTTGCAGCAGTTCGATACGGCATCCAACGGCTACAACGATCCCTACGCCTCGCTGCAGAACAATGTGCAGCGAATGGCGATACCGGAGGCGCAGTCTCTCGGTCTCGGCGCCGGCGTGCGCGTGGCCGTCATCGATACCGGTGTCGAACTGGACCATCCCGATCTGCCATCGACCGCCCGTTCGACCAATTTCGTCGACGATGATCGTCGCGCGTTCGGGGAAGATGCCCACGGCACCGCCGTGGCGGGAATCATAGCGGCGATACCGAACAACGGCATCGGCATCGTCGGCGTTGCGCCCGATGTGCAATTGCTGCTCTACAAGGCTTGCTGGCGTGCGGCTGCCACCGGCTCTCAGGCGCTGTGCAATACCTTTACGCTGGCCCAGGCGCTGGCGGCCGCGATCGAGGCACACGCCGACATCATCAATTTGAGTCTGGCCGGTCCGAGCGATCCGCTGCTTACACGGCTGGTCCAACGCGCACTTGATCGGGGCATGATCGTCGTTGGCGCCGTGCCGCTGGACGGGCTCCGAAAAGACTTCCCCGCCGACATTCCCGCCGTGATTGCGGTCGATGCCATCGAGAATGAAAGCGGCGGCGCCGGATTGAACGAACACATCGTGCGCGCGCCGGGCCGGGACGTGATATCGCTCGCGCCCAGGGGTCACTACGATTTCTACTCCGGCAGTTCGCTGGCGACGGCGGAAATCTCGGGAGTGGTGGCGCTGCTACGGGCGCAGCGACGGAACCTGTCGGCACACGAAGCCGAGTCCCTGCTGACGGAAAATGCGCCGTCGGTACCCGACGCGTGCGCTGCCCTGGCAACGCTGCTGCATCGCTCTGACTGCCGTTAGCGCGCCGCCGTCATACCGGCGACAGTCTCTTGCGGGTTCGCACTACCACCGTGCCGGCAATCTTGTCGTGCCACGCCTGCTTCTCGCCATCGAAGGCGATCCAAAGGAAACCGAGTCCCGCCGGCGCAAGCGACAGAAAGCAGCTCAGCGCCCTGACGAAGGCCGTGACCCAATCGATCTCCCGTCCATCCTGGCGCACGACCTGCATGTCGAACACGATGCCGCCGACAGTGGCTCCGCGCAGCTTCCACATCACCGCGCCATAGATGGCCAGCAACAGCAGTTCGACATCCGCCTTGTGATGAAATACACCCACCACGATGGCGACGATGAACGCATCGAGCAGCAACGCGACGATGCGAACCCAGAAGCCTGCCCGAGGCAGTGACGCCGCGCTGGCAGCGGCGATTGCAATGGATTCGGCTGACGTTGCAGTTGCCGATGAGGCCGGCGGCTCCGCATCGACGCCAACGGCAGCACCAGCAGCCGCAGCAGTCGCGACGCCGGCAGTGGTGCCCTCGCCAGACGTGGCCGCCCGCCGCGCACGCATCGACTGGAGCAGCGTATAGACCACGGCGCCGAAGCCGAGCAATCCGAGCAGCTTGTAGACGATGAAGCCGAGCACCGGTACGAGATAAAGCACCAGCACGACGGCCCCGCCGAGCAGGACTGCCAGCGCTGCATGACCCTGGGACTGCGGCTGCGGGCGGCCTATGAAGCGCCCACCGATCCATGCGAGCAGCACGGCCTTTCCAAACAGACCGGCGAAGAACAGGGCGGCCACGAAGAAAGGTACCGCGGCGATGCCGATCACGGTGATACACAGCAACGTGACGATGATTGGAGAGACCAACGCGGCAATCAGCGCCGCGACGATGCAGTGCCCCGGATGCGATTCAAACGTCTGGACACATTGGTTAAGGCCCGAGCGGAACAGAAATGCGAGCAACACGTACAGCGCCAGGAAGCTCAGCGCCAACGTCCAGGCCCAGCCAATGCCCGGCACGAGCGCCAACGGCCGACCGAGGAACAGGCAGTGCCGGATCCATGGCTTGATCCAGTCAAAACCGCCGAAGTCGCCTCCGAGTACGGTTTGCGCCTCGCCGCGCACGATGGCATTCGGATCGCGCTGCAGCTTGCCGCCGACCGCAACGACATCGCCGCCGATTTCGGCATGCGGTCCGAGCTCGATATTGCCGAGGACGGCCACGGCGTCGCCGTCGATTTTGCTATCGACGTATACATTACCGAGAACCGCGACGGCGCTGTCGGTCAGCGTGCCGGTAACATGTGTTGAACCCAGTATCGACACGACGCTGTCGGCATCGCCATCGCTGATGGCCGAGCCAAGTATGGCGACGACGGAATCGGCGTGCTTGCCCGCAATCAGTACCGAGTCCCCGCCAAGGCTGAACAGGTTATTGTCATCGCCGCCGTGATGCGCATGATGCAGGTGGACGTGATGGTCACCCGCGCTGTCTGCGTCGGACGCGTCTGCGTCGGACGCGGCGGACTGCGCCTGTGCAATGCCCGCCAGGGCACTCAGCAACACCGGTATGACAGCAGCGAGCAGGACTCGCATCGTTGGTTTAATCATCACAGTCCACCAGCCAATCAGGCTTCCAGGTAAAGGGTGCGGTAAGCCGCGGTACCGAGCGCGAACAAAGCGGCATACAAAACTGACGCCAGCGCCAGGCCTTCATAAATCCACATCGGCGGGATCGTGCCCACCAGGGTCGCGACCACGTCCTTTGACGCACTCAGCAGCGCCAGCGCCCGATCCAGTTCATGTGCGGGGCGCAACGCGGTACCCAGGTTAACGACGATTTGGGCCCCCCCGACAATCGTCAGCGCGCTTAAGATCGTGCAAACGCCCAGCAGCAGTACGCGCGCCGCCGGCGGCCATTGCACGAAGCTGCGCTGCCACCACGGCATTGCCGCCCGACGCTCCAGTTCTTCAAACACGCCCGCTTCCAGATTCATCGGCGCGCGACGAAGCGGCAGCTGACGCAACTCATGGTCCACCAGCCGCTCCAGCTTCAGATCCTCTTCGTCCCGATTATTCATATCCGTTCAATGCTCCAGACTGACGCGGCCGATGCCGCGGGCTTCAAGCAACGGTCGCAGGGCCAAGCGCGCGCGCCGGATGTCGGTCTTCACCTTTGCCAGCGAAGCCCGGAGGCGCGCCGCAATTTCCTGGTAGGAGAAATCCTCGAAATGATAGAGCACCAGCGCTGCCCGCTGGTCGGCAGGCAACTGCCGCAAGGCGTCTTCGATCAAGGCGCGATGCTGTTCGTTATCCAGCTCCGCGGGCATCGAGTCAGGAACGGGAAATTCCAGTCCAGTGCCGCCATCCCCGCCGTCCTCCTGCGCGGGCTCCATTTCGGAGAACAGGCGCCAGCGCCGCCGATACCGCTGCAGGTGATTGATCGCGAGATTCGTCGCCACGGTCTTGAGCCAGCCACCGCTGGTGGCGCTGCCGCGCAACTCATCGAAGTGCGCGTAGGCCCGCACGAATACCTCCTGCGAGATGTCCTCGGCCTGCGCGTCATTCCCCAGTAGCCGGGTGGCGGTCGAAAAAACCATGTCCTTGTAGGCACGCATGAAAGTCGTGAATTCCGCTAACCGGGCAGGCTCCGTGGAGGTTTTTTGCACAGAAGGGTGTCCGTTTACTCCCAGAACCCCGCGGGGCCGGAAAAGTTGCGATCGAACAAAGCCGTCGCCCCTGGGAGACGTAGCCGGACTGCGTCACATCGACCTGCGCGGTGACTGCGCATATACCTGTATCCATTGGAGTTTGCCGTGCGGCGGCACTCGCAAAAATTGCATAAAATCGGGAGGGTTACGGGGACCTGCTCAATTTCCTGCGCTCGCTGTAAGGGATGGTTGCACCTGCGGCAGCAGTGATACCAGCCGCGGCGGCTCGGCGTCCCGCACCCAGGCGTAGGCGACGATGTGCTCGAAGATTCGCTGCAGATAATCGCGCGTTTCGCCGTAGGCGATGTTTTCGATCCAGATGTCCGCGTCCATGGAGCGCGCCGGCAGCCAGCGGGCAACGGGCAGCGGCCCCGCGTTGTAGGCCGCCAGCGCGAGTCCCAGCTGCCCGTCGTAGCGGTCGAGCAGTTCGCGCAGGTAGGTGGCGCCGAGCGTGGTGGCCGCGTTGGGATCGAACAGCGTGTCCGGCGTCGGATTCGGCAATTGCCAACGGTGCGCGAGCGCGGACGCCGTCGATGGGCGGATCTGCATCAGGCCACGGGCGCCCGCGCGTGATACCGCGTCGCGGCGGAACAGGCTCTCCTGGCGCATGATGGCCAGAATCCAGTCGCCGGGAACCTGGGTCAGCGTGCTGGCATCGCCAATCGCGGCTGCGTAGGGGCGAGGGTAGCGCAGTCGCACATCGTTCCATTCGCCCGCTTGTGCAAGCGTTGCGATGGACTGCGCGTACCACCCCCAACCGGCTGCAAGATGCGCCGCCTGCACCTTGATGGCGGGCGTGGCATCGCTCAGTTCATTCGCCCACTCGGCGATCGCCTCGTCATTGAGGGTGCAATCGAACAGTGCGTGCGCTCGCACCATCCCCGGTTGCGCGGCAAGCATCGCCTGCGCCGCCTGATCGTCGAGCGATGGCTGCGCATTGAGAGAGTAGGGGCGGTGCAGGCGGTCGGCTGCCAGGTAGCCGTAGTAATCGCGCATCCCTGCAATCTCGGCGTAGAGCGCCGCTGCCTCGGCATCGCCTTGCGTCGCAGCCACGGCGCGGGCGTGCCAGTAACGCCAGCGCGGTTGCGAGCCGAGACTGGCAGGCATCTGCTCGATCCAGGTCAACGCCTGTTGATAATCCGCGTTCCAGAGCGCGGCCCGGGCACGCCATTGCCAGACTTCATCGTCAGTGGTGTCACCGGGAACGTTGGCGAGAGCGGCGAGCGCGTCAGGTTGGCGGTCGTAGGCCGCGCCCAGTGCGACATCGCGTTCCAGGCGTCCGCGCAGTCCCGGCGACATGTCCGGCCGCGACAGTAATCGCGGCAACAGGATCAGCGCCGTCCCCGGATCGCTGCGCGCCAGCCGGTTGACGCCGGCATCGAGCGCGTCGGTTTCGACCGGCGCCCCGGGGTTTGCAGCCAGTGCGTTGAGCGGGGGCTTGGGATTTTCCAGCAGCTGTGCCCATTGCAGCAGCGGCGCGGCGGCGGCGGGCGCGAGATCCGCGGCGAAATCCCGTGCGAGCCGCGGATTTTCCGCGGCCAGCGCCGCGCGCGTGCGCACTTCGGCCAGTGCCGGCGAGATGAGCCCTTGCTGTCGCAGCCACGCAAATACGCCGTCGCATTCCCGCGGCTGCTTCTGCGGCATATTCCAGCGCACCATCACATCCGGACCGAGTACCTTGAGGTCTCCCGTGTCCAGGCGCGCCTGGAGACGATCGCAGATCAATGAGGGGTCGGCGACGTCCGTCGATCGTGGCAGAAACCAATCCCAGCGGCGGCGCTCGGCCAGATTGGCGAGCCAGTCGTGGCGCAATGCACGCGATACCGGCTGTAGCATGTGTGCCGCCAGAAACGTGTCGATAGCCGCATCGAGTTCATCGCCCGGGTGCAAGTCGAGATCACGCCGCAGGCGGGCGGCGATCAGGTAGTCGTAGATGGCATAGGATCGAAGCGCCTGCGAGTCCGGCGGTGCCGAAGCCGGGGTTGCCTGCGACGCGGGCAATTGCAGCCGCTGCATCGCCGCGATGAATTCCAGTCGAATTGCCGCGGCGTCGGCCGCCGGCGCCGCCACGGCGGCATCCGCCGCGTGTACGATTGCCAACGCGGCCGCCAGGACCAGACTGGGGAGCCCTTTCATGACCCCATCTTATGCGCACCGTTCCGGGTTTAGACACTAGAATGGCATCAACGTCAGGATGTTAAGGCGCCGCTTGCTCTCATAACGACACGCTCATGAGCACACCGGAAATCATCCGCCGACACAGTCTGGCGACGCGCTGCCTTCACTGGATCAATGCGCTGTGCGTATTCCTGGTACTCATGAGCGGGCTGCAGATATTCAACGCCGATCCGCATCTCTACTGGGGCCAATTCGGCGCGAGCCCCGATCGCGCATTGCTGACCATCGGAGCGCATGGCTTCCCGCACTGGGCGACGCTGCCGGCCTGGCAGGATCTGTCGACCGGCCGGCGCTGGCATTTCTTTTTTGCGTGGCTGCTGGTGTTCAACACTGCACTCTACCTTCTCGTCAGCATGATGAGCGGTCACGTGCGCCGCGACCTGTTGCCGAAGCGCACGGAAATCGCGCCAGCGCACATCGCGCACGACATCTGGAATCATCTGCGCCTTCGATTCCCGAAAGGCGCGGCCGCGAAGCACTACAACGTGCTGCAGAAGCTCTCCTATGTCGGCGTGATTTTCGTGCTGGCGCCGATCATTCTGGCCACGGGACTCACGATGTCCCCTGGCTTCGACGCCGCCTGTCCCTGGCTCCTCACGCTGTTCGGTGGCCGGCAGAGTGCGCGCACCATTCATTTCGCGGCCGCGATGCTGGTAGCGCTTTTTATCCTGGTACACCTGATCATGGTCGTCCTGGCGGGACCCTGGAATGAGGTGCGCTCGATGATCACGGGCCGGTATGTCGTTCCGCCGGGTAAGCAGTCTTGACGCGGCAGTTGTGGACGCGCCGGCAGATGCTGCAGCGGGGATCCGCCGCATTCGGCGGGCTGCTTCTGGGCGGATGTGACCGATTAAGTCAGTCGCCGTCCTTCCATCGCATCCTCAGCAGTGCGGAACAGCTGACCTATCGCGCGCAGCGCCTGATCGTCGGCCAATCGCTGGCGCGCGAGTTCACGACCGCGGACCTGTCGCCGGTGTTTCGCTCCAATGGAACCGCCAGGCCCAGTAGCGCTCTCTACAACCAACTGCTGGCAGATAATTTCGATGGCTGGCGCCTCATGGTGGGCGGCCTTGTCAATCGTCCGCTGGCGCTCTCGCTCGCCGAGCTGCGTGCGCTGCCAGCGCGTACGCAGATTACCCGACATGATTGCGTCGAAGGATGGAGCGCCATCGGCCAGTGGACCGGAGTACCGCTGGGCAGTGTGCTCGCGCAGGCGCAACTGGCTCCGCAGGCCCGATTCATCGTGCTGTTCTCGGCGGACGAGCTCGTGCGCGGTGATGGAGGATATTACGAGAGCATCGACCTCATGGATGCCTTTCATCCCCAGACGCTGCTCGCCTACGAGCTCAATGGCCGGCCGCTGCCGGTCGCCAATGGTGCGCCGCTGCGCCTGCGGGTCGAGCGACAGCTCGGTTACAAACAGGCGAAATACCTCATGCGCATCGAGGCCGTGGAACGGCTCGATGGCATTGCCGGTGGCAAGGGTGGGTACTGGGAGGATCGGGGCTACGAATGGTACGCGGGGATCTGAAGCGATCAGCGCTCGAGTTCGAGTTCATGCAGGGCGCGCCGCCGCCCATGGAGCAGCGGGTTCGATTCGAGGACGACCGATTCCTCGAGCATCCGCAGAACCGTTGGGCGCTGTCGCACATTCGCGAGCTCGTGCCGACGGCGGCGGTGTGGCGCGGTACCGCTGCCCCCAGCGATCTGGGCACTGTGCCGCACGAGGCGGAAGCGGCGATCGATGGGCTCGTGTTTACCGATCTCGACGGCGGAACCCAGACCTGGCCCGAATCGCTGGCGCGCACCTACACCGATGGCATACTGGTCCTGCATCGCGGCGTTCGAATCTATGAACGCTACCTCGGCGCGCTCGAGCCGCACCGGCCTCATCTGTGCTTTTCGATCACGAAGTCATACGCGGGAACTCTGGCGGCGACTCTGCTGCACGAGGGCGCGCTGGATGCGGACCGTACGATTTCTTACTACCTTCCGGAAACCACCGGCACCGCGTACGAGACGGCAACATTGCGACAGGTGCTCGACATGCAGGTGGGCATTGCGGGCATGGAGGTGTACTCGGATCCGCGTGCCCTCATTTGGGATTATTTCCGCGCGGGCGGCTTTCGGCCCCGGCCGAGCGGCTATCGGGGAGCCGACAATTACTATGAATATCTGCTGACGCTGCGACAGGAAGGGAATCACGGCGAGGCCTTCGCATACAAGACCGTGAACACCGAACTGCTCTGCTGGGTCATGAAACGCGTGACCGGCATCGACCTGGCACAGCTACTGTCCGATCGCGTCTGGTCCCGAATCGGATGCAATGAGGACGGCTACCTGGCAGTCGACTCCATTGGTGTGCCCATGGGGGGCGCGGGTCTTTCCGCCACGCTGCGAGACCTCGGCCGCTTTGGCGAACTGATGCGCTGTGATGGCGCCTGGCGCGGAAACCAGGTGATTCCCGAAGCCGTGGTGGCGGATATTCGACGCGGCGCCGATCCGGCGCGGTTCGCCCGCGCGGGATACGAGCTGCTCAAAGGCTACTCCTATCGCAACATGTGGTGGGTGTCCCACGATGACATGGGCGTATTCGAGGGCCGGGGCATTCACGGCCAGCGACTCTATGTGGCACCCGGCGCGCAGTACGTTGTCGCGCGATTCGCCTCGCACCCCATCGCCTCGAGCGCCGCCAACGATCCCATCACGCTGCCTGCGTTCCGGGCCCTCGGCCGATTGCTCAGCGCCCGTTAGTTGGAAACCGATCGCATCGTGCGCGAATTCATCGCGCGAACGCTTCCTAAGAACGAGTGGACCCATCAGGCGCATCTGCGCGTGGGTCTGTGGCACGCACTGCAGTACCCGGACGCTGCGGCGCTCGATCTGCTGCGTGCGCGCATCAGCGCCTACAACGAAGCCACGGGCGTTGCCAATACCGCGCAGTCCGGTTACCACGAGACCATCACGCGCTTCTACGTGCACGTGATTCGGGTCTTTGTACGCTCGGCGAAACCGGACATCCCCATCGACGAGCTTGCACATGCGTTGATCGGGCAATGGGGCGATAAAAATCTGCCGCTGCGACACTACTCGCCTCATCGCCTCTTCAGTGCCGAGGCCAGACGAGCATGGATCGAACCGGATCTGGCGCCGCTGCCGTAACGAGTCGCGCCTGAGTTCACGGGTTGTAGGCATAGTGCCAGGGCTCGTAGGGAGACTGCAGCGGCCCCGTGAAGCGGCCGTGCGCGGCTTCCATCGCCTGGTGCAGTTTCTGCGTCCATCCGGCCGCGTCCCACTGCGTGGGCGCGGAGGCTACATCGGGCCCAGCGATGACGCCACCGTTGTGGAGCACCTGGAAATCGAAGGCCCGACCCTGGCCATGCGCCGATAACCCCGGCGCCGCCACTGTCCCATCGACTGACGGTGCCCAAGCAATGAGCGCGGCGCGCAATTCGTCGGTAGTCGGATTGCGCGCACTGTCGCCGAAGTGATTTTCGAGTGAGGCCACGAGCGAGCCCGCGACCGCTTTCACCGAGGCGTTTTCATTCCAGTGAGCAAGCTGCAGTTCCAGACTTCGCGGCTGCCGGTTCGCCTCGAGTGTGAAGCCGGGATTGGCTGCCGTGAAGGCGTCTGCCACCGCGTCGATATCGGCATTGGCCGCGCGCCCCTCCGCCGTGGACGCATAATCCGCAAGCCGCTGCGCCGACCAGCTCCAGCGTTGCGGCAGTGCCGCTCCAGCACGCAGATACGCGCGCACGGCCAGCAGCCGTCGATCGGCTCCGCAGATCTGCGACAGCGCTACCGTGGCGCGACTGTCCAGTCCTATGCTTGCCTCATCGACCCATGCCTGCAGCTGTGCCTCGCTGGCACGCGAAGGCGCTTGCGCGGCAACCGCGGTTGCGAAGATGAGCGCCAGCTGTGCCAGCAGCCGGGCGAGCAGTCCCGTCGAAGCGCTCAACCCGGGTGTCGGATGTACAGCAGGATCAGCCACACCGAAGCCACCACTGTCACAAGTACCGTGCCGGTTGCCCCCACCAATCGCGGCAGACTTTTAATCGTATCGGGCCGAAGCCCGACGGCATGAGCTATTCGCGAGACAACCAGGACGGTGCCGAGCACGTGAATCACCGTCGTCGAGACACCGTTGAGTTCCAGCAACGCAATCAGGATCAGTGTGAGCGGCACCCACTCGACAAAATTGGCGTGCCGCCGCATTGCACAGAGCAGATCGGGGTTACCGCCGTCGCCAACCGGGATATTGAGCCGCCCGCGAAGTCGACCGGCCGGGAAAGCCACACCGAAAGCGATCAGGCCGAGAAGACCCGCATAAAGAGCCGTCGTGATGGGCATGTTTATTGTCCTTTTACATCCGCCAGCGTAACGATTGTAGCAGCCCGTTTCATTGTCGGTTGGGTCGCGGTGCCTAAGTTCCGGTAGCGTAGCCGCAGACTTCGAATTCAGCGCCCTGAAGAGGCGAGGGGACCGCGTCATGAAATGCATCACCGTGCTCTATCCGGCCAAGGGGAACGAGCGGTTCGATTTTGAGTTCTATCGCAAGCGCCATATCCCGTTGATCCAGGAAATCCTGGGCAAGAGCCTGCACGGGCTCGAAGTGCGTAGCGGCCAGCCTGCGCCCGATGGCGCACCGCCAACCTATATCGCGGTCATCAGCATCTGGATCGCCGACTGGCCGGCCTACGAGCGCGCCATGGCGGCCCGGGCGCAGGAACTCATAGACGAGGTACCGCTTTTCACGAAGGTAATGCCGACTATCCAGACTGACGAAGTCTTCTACCCAAGCGCTGGCGGTTGATGTCGGCCGGTTCCCATGACTACGTCATCGTCGGCGCGGGTTCGGCCGGCTGCGTACTTGCGAATCGTCTGAGCGAAGAGGAGGGCGTTCGCGTACTGCTGCTCGAAGCCGGTGGTGCCGCTACGGGATTTCTCAAGGACATGCCGATCGGGTTTCCTCGCTACGTGTTGCGCAGGGATTTGAACTGGAACTTCGTCAGTGAGCCGGAACCCCATTTGGATGGCCGACGTGTCGAGATTCCCCGGGGCAGAGCGCTCGGCGGTTCGACCGCCATCAACGGCATGGTTTACGCGCGTGGCCATCGTCTCGACTATGACGATTGGGCGCGAGATGGCCTGCACGACTGGAACTATGCCAGTGTGCTGCCGTACTTCAAGCGCTCGGAGACGAGCTGGCTCGGCGAAGGCATCTATCACGGCGGCGACGGCCCGCTCCAGGTGCATGTGCCGCCGACCAATATGATGTATGCGGAATTGCGCGCCGCCACGATCGCCGCGGGCTATCCGGCCACCGATGATGTTCATGGCACGCAAACCGAGGGAGCGCACCGCAGTGAAATGACGATCAGGAACGGCCGCCGCGGCAATGTCGCGCGCCTGTACCTGGACCCGGCACGGGGTCGTCGCAATCTGTCGGTGATCAGCCGCGCACAGGCGACGCGCGTTGTGTTCGATGGCGCGCGCGCGGTTGGCGTCGAATACGTCAAGGAGGGGCGCCGGGCCGTGGTGCGTGCGGAGCGCGAAGTGATACTGAGCGCCGGTGCCTACGGTTCACCGTGGCTGCTCATGCTCTCGGGTGTAGGTCCCGCCGATGCACTTAAGGGCCATGGCATCGCGCCTGTTGCCGATCTTGCCGGCGTCGGGCGCAATCTCGTCGAGCACCCATTCCTGTTCATCGGCTGGAAAGCGCAAACGGCACGGATCGTGTCGCAGCTGCGCGCCGATCGCGCCTTCGTTTCGACTTTGCGCTGGGCGCTGTTCGGCAGCGGCCCGTTTGCTACCAACGGTGCCGCAGGCCACGTCTTCATACGCACCTTGCCGGAACTCGATCGCCCGGATATGCAACTGACCTGCATCGCCGCGGAGATGAGCGCACGCGAAGTATGGTATCCGTTCATAGGCAAGGCACCGGCACACATCATCGGCGTCGGTGTGTCGATGATCCGGCAGGACAGCCGCGGAGTCGTCTCATTGCGATCGGCCGATCCCCTGGAACCGCCGCGGATTCAATTCAACCTGTTTCAGGAAGGATCGGATATGGCGCGTATGATTCGCGGCATTCGCGCCGGTCGCCGTATCTACCATCAGCAACCGTTGCAGCAGCTGATCGGTGAGGAGATCGAACCGGGTGCGGGCATCGAGTCCGACGCGCAACTTGAAGCCTTCGTGCGCCGCGTGGGCGCCATCACTCAGCACCCGGTCGGGGCTGTGGTGGACCAATCCTTGCGGGTGCGCGGCGTAACGTCGCTTCGCGTCATCGATGCATCGATCATGCCCAACGTGCCGGCCGGCAATACGAACGCACCGACCATCATGATCGCCGAAAAGGTGCCGATATCGTTCGTGGCCGGCAGTTGTCCCCCGAAAGCCCGTGACCTGCGGGTGATCTGCAGTCTCAGGGGCCGCAGGCGGAGTCCATGGCCGCCTTGGCGAGTGTTCGCTGCTCGTCGATATCCTCATCCGATAAGTAGACGCGATTGCCGTCGGCATCCGTCCTGAAGAGGCGTCCGCCGGCCGCGAAGCTGGCGTAGCGACCGCGTGCCGCATTGCATCGCTGCTGCTGCGCAGCCTCATGCGCGGCGGCCTTCTTCGCTTCCTCCGCATCGTGCTGACTTTGTTGGATACGCTGCAGGTCGGCTGCGGATTCCGCGGCCTGTTCCTTGCTCAGGCGCGCGGCTTCGGACGCGTTCGGGCCGGTAACATCGACCGATATTCGCTGGGACGAGGATGATAACGGCCGATCTGAATAGGTGACCTGTCCCTGCGCGTCGACCGTCCGGTACATGGTGTCGGCCTGGACTTCCGGGGCCAGCGCGACGATGCCGATGAAGAGCAGGGGACTCAGACAATTCATGTGATACCTCCGCACGAGCAACCGCGGTACGCCCCATTGTCACTAAACCGTCTGCGGCTGACAAACCTCCAGCGCCCGCTTAAGTTCAATGGCCTCGACAGGTTTGACGAGGTGATCGTCGAATCCGGCGGCGCGCGCCCGGACTCGGTCTTCTGACCGGCCGTAGCCGGTTACGGCGACGAGGCGGATGTCCCTCAGCTGCGGTATCGCGCGCAACTGCTGTGCCACCTCATAGCCGTTGATCTCGGGCAGGCCGATGTCGAGCAACATGACATCCGGCCGGAAGGATTGCGCGCGCTCGAGTGCATCACGCGAGGAATACACGGCCTGAACCTCGTGTCCGTCGAGTTGCAGCAGCAACGCCAGCATGTCGGCGGCATCAGCATTGTCATCGACAATCAGGACTCGCCTGGGAGTGGCCTGGATAACTTCCGGTTCGGCGACCCGGGTTTCCGACTGCTCGATCAGCGGCAGGCGAATCTCGAAGCTTGAGCCCTTGCCGATGCCGTCGCTATAGGCGGCGACGCGCCCACCGTGCATCTCGATGAGCCGTTTCACCACTGCCAGGCCGATGCCCAAGCCGCCCTGCGCACGGTCGAGCGTGCGATCGCTCTGGACGAACAGGTCGAATATCCGTGGCAGCAGTTCCGGCGAAATACCCACGCCGTTGTCAGTGATTTCTATCAACGCGTCGGCGCCATCGACAGCGGAGCGGACTTTAATCTCACCGCCGTCGTTGGTGTATTTGGCCGAATTGGTCAACACGTTGCCCACGCATTGAACCAGGCGGGTGTTGTCACCGTTGATGTGAATATGCTCGAAGCCGGAAACGATGGAGACCTGGTGATGCTTCTCCCGCAGCAGCGGTTCCACGGTCTCGATGGCCTGGGCGATGATGGATCCAAGCTCAAGGGGTTTGCGCTGCAGATCGATTCGGCCTTGGGTGATTCGCGAAACATCCAGCAGGTCATCGACCAGTCGCGAGAGCTGCGCGACCTGACGACGAATGACCCCCGCGCTGAATTGCGCCCGAGGCTCCTGCTGTGCGATGACGCCGAGCAGTTCACTGGCATTTCGCAGCGGTGCCAGCGGATTTCGCAATTCGTGCGCCAGCATCGCCAGGAATTCATCCTTCTGCCGGTCCGCGAGCTCGAGCGCCCGCCGGGCTTTGACATGCGCGGAGATGTCGCGGAAATAGCAGACCACGCCATCACGGCCGTCCGGCAGCGCTATACGGCTGATCTGCCACTCGTAAAATTCAGTAACTCCCCGGTCGAGTCGCCGTTCGATGCGTTCAGGAGTCGAATATGATTTTCCGGTTTCCAGGGTGTGCCGAAAAAGTCGGACGATTTCGTCGGCATGCTCCTGCTGCCAGAGCACATGAACCACTTCGGCGAAGTCTCGTCCGATCAGGTCCGGCATATCGCCGAACAGGGGGCGGGCCGCCGGATTGACCTCGGTGATCCGAAAATCCGCATCGACGACGTAGACGCCCATGGGCGCCTCGTTCAGCAGTGTCTCGAATTGCGCGGTGCGTCGACGAAGCTCGGTTTCAGCGCGGCGGCGCATGTGGTCCAATTCGAGTAGGGCGCCGATCCGCGTCACCAGCTCGCGAGCGGAGAAGGGCTTGGTTAGATAGTCGTCGGCGCCTGCATCGAGACCTTCGATCCTGGCTTCCTCGCCGGCGCGCGCGGACAACAGGACGGTGGGGATGCTGCGCAGTGTCTCGTCTTTCCGGATGCTGGCGACGAGCCCGAATCCGTCGAGCTGCGGCATCATCACGTCGGCGAGGATCAGATCCGGCCGCTGGCGACGTGCGGCTGCCAACGCTTGTTCACCATTGGCGACGAGCTCGACCGCGTAAGCCGGTGTCAGCAGTGCGTGCAGATAGGCTCGCATGTCGGCGTTGTCGTCGGCCACGAGGAGCCGCGATCCAAACGTTGCTGCAAAGCGCCGATCGGTTGGCGTGGCGCCGGAATCATTCGACACGGGCAGAGCCGCCGCACCTTCGACGGCTGCCTCGGGCAGCCAGCGCAGAGCCTCCTGCACGAACGGCCGAGCGGCACGGATCTGCAGTGTGTCAGGTTGCGCGGCCTTGACCCGATCGGCGGGCAGATGAGCCGTCCCGAACGGAAGACTGATGCGAAATGTCGTACCCTCTCCTGGTACGCTGGCCACCTCGATGGTCGCCGCATGGAGCTTGACCAGCTCCTGTACCAGTGCCAAACCGATACCGGATCCCTCGTGGGTGCGAGCGCGGGTACCCTCGATGCGATGAAAACGTTCAAATAGTCGCGGCAGCTCGCTGGCGGCAATGCCGACCCCCGAATCGGCCACTTCCAGCACGACCGCCGCGCTTTCGCGGCGCAGTCGGACACTGATGCCGCCATCGAGCGTAAACTTGAACGCGTTCGACAGCAGATTCAGCACGATCTTCTCCCACATTTCCCGGTCGACATAAACCGGCGCCTCCAGCTCATCGCACTGCACCTGGAATCGCAGTCCGGCGCGCTCGATGGCGGAGCGAAAGGTACTCGCCAGATCGTTGGTCAGGACCGCGAGGTTCGTTGCCTCATAGAAGGCCTGCACTCGACCGGCCTCGAAGCGCGAGAAGTCGAGCAGCGAATTGACGAGCTTGAGCAGTCGTATCGAATTGCGCTGCGCGAGCTCCAGTCGTTCGCGAATCTCTCGCGGTACGCGAGAATCCGCGATGCTCTCCTCGACGGGACCCAGCATGAGCGTCAGCGGCGTACGGAATTCGTGGCTTACGTTGGAAAAAAATGCGGTCTTGGCGCGATCGATCTCGGCCAGCGCCTCGGCTCGCTGTCGCTGCGCTTCCAGGGCTTGCGCGTCGGCAATCGAGGTGGCGGTCTGTCCGGCGATCAACATCATGAAGGAGCGATACGCATCATCGATCGGACGCCGCGGACTGATGCCGGCGATCAGAAAGCCGGCAAGTCCCTCACGGCCGGCGTCCTGCAGCGGCAGCAGCAAGGCCCGTTTGACAGGATCCGGCCACGGGCCGGCCGGAATATGGATGCCGAGCGATGGCAGATCGGCCAGTTCCTGGGCGACCTCGGTGCGCAACAGTTCTGGCAGGTGCCACGCGGCATCCGCCAACGAGAGAGAGGTGGGTAGAACGGGCGCGGTCGCCGCGCCCGTTCGCGCCACGCAATGCGCCTGTTGGAGCGCCTTGTCCATCAGATAGAGGGAGGCGAACGGCACATCGAGCGGATATTGCCTCAGCACTCCGCACAGCCGCCGGCAACTTTCTTCGACGCTCTCGGCGCCTACCGGACGCGCCGCCAGATCGCGCAGCACACGCAGCCGCCGCTCCCCGATGACCCGATCGGTGACTTCGGTGACGACGCAAAGCATGCCGGATATTCGGCTCTCGTCGTTGTAGACCGGACTGTAGGAGAAGGTGTGGTAAGTCTCCTCGGGGAACCCGCTGCGCTCCAGGAAAAGCAGCAGTCCTTCATCCCAGGTTGCCTGCCCGTGTGCAAGCACGCGGTCGATGCGCGGCCCGATGTCGGGCCATATCTCCTCCCAGACCTTGTCGGACCGTGCGCCGAGCACCCAGCCACCCTTGATGCCGACCGTCGGCAGATATGCGTCGTTACAGAAGAAGGTCAGATCGGGCCCCCAGAGCATCCACATGGCATAGCGCGAATCGAGCATCACGCGCACTATGGTCTTAAGGGACTGCGGCCAGCGCTGAGGGGCTCCCAGGGGCGTGCGGGACCAATCGAGTTGGCGCATGCGCGCGCCCATCTCACCACCCCCGGCGAGAAAGCCCAGGTCGGCGCTGGAAGTTTCGGATCCGTCTGGCACGGCGATTTCGATCCCTGAGACCGTCGTTTGATTTAATTAAGAGAAAGCTAGCAGGTATCTCGCCCGTTCGCGACGGCCTCCCCGTGTGAGAGTCGTCCTACGTGTGCAGCGACTATAATCCAGGCACCAACAAATCGGGGTGTACACTTTGCGTTTACTTATTCTGGGCGCCGTTGCGTCGGCTCTGGCCAGCGGGATGCTGTTTTCGTCCGCTGTTGCGCAGGAACCCTCCCACGAGTCGGGTGCGCCAGCCACCGATACGCGGCTGGAGGCGCTGCCCTATACGCCGAGCCTGGATGTCTCCGCCATGGATCGGACGGTGGATCCGTGCGTGGATTTCTATCAGTACGTTTGTGGGGGCTGGCGAGACCACAACCCGATCCCGCCGGATCAGGCTGGCTGGAGCGTTTACGGCAAACTGTACGAAGACAATCAGCGCTTGCTATGGGGGATACTCGACGGTCTTGCGCGCAACACCGCGAGCCGCACCGACAATCAGCAGAAAATAGGCGACTATTTTTACGCCTGCATGGATGAGGCCGGCATCGAACAGCTCGGCGCCACGCCACTTGCACCCCTGCTCGCGCGTATCGCCGAGCTGCCGTCCAAAGACGCGCTGCCGGGACTGCTGGCGGTCCTGCATCAGCAGAGCAGTGACGGGGCACCTTTCTTCCGGTTCGGCTCGGCGCCGGACTATGGCGATTCCACCCAGGTAATCGCGCTGGCAGACGCCGGCGGCCTGGGTCTGCCGGACCGCGATTACTACACCGATGCCGACCAGCGTTCCGAAAAGATTCGCGCACAGTACCGCCAACATCTCACGCGAATGTTTGGACTTCTGGGCGATGCTCCGGAGCCGGCGGCACGTAACGCCGCGGCCGTGCTGCGTATCGAAACGGCTCTGGCCCAGGCATCTCTCACTCCCCTCGACAGGCGCGATCCTCACAAGCTGTTTCACAAGATGACTCCGGCCAGCCTGCAGCGCTTGACGCCGGATTTCGAGTGGTCCGCGTATCTGACTCCGTTGGGGCTGGCCGATGTCCGGGCGGTCAATGTCAATGAACCCAGGTTCTACGCCGCGCTCAGCCATGTGCTGGCCACGACCAGTCTCGGGGACATCAAGGCGTACTTGCGTTGGCATGTTACGCACAGTGCCTCACCCTATCTGTCGACGGCCTTCGAAGAGGAAAGCTTTGACTTCTTCGGCCACGTGCTTCGCGGTGTAGCGGTGCAACCGCCGCGCTGGAAACGCTGCGTGGCGCAGGTAGATGGGTTGCTTGGCGAAGCGTTGGGCCAGGAATTTGTTGCCAGGTCCTTTGGACCGCAGCTGAAGGCCTCAACGCTGCGGATGACGATTCAGATCGAGCAGGCGATGCGTGCGGACATCGAGAGCCTGGGCTGGATGAGCGACATCACCAAGCATCATGCACTCGTGAAGCTCGACGCCATCACCAATAAAATTGGCTACCCGGATCATTGGCGCGACTACAGCGAGATTGCCATTCGCCGAGATGATCTTTTTGGCGATGCCATGCGCGCGACGGAATTTGAATCGCGGCGCCAGATCGCAAAGATCGGCAGGCCACTCGATCGTTCGGAGTGGTTCATGACTCCCACGACGGTGGACGCCTACTATGACGAGCAGATGAACAACATCAATTTTCCCGCCGCGGTGCTGCAGCCGCCGCTGTACGATCCGGCCATGGACGATGCGCCCAACTATGGCAATACAGGCAGCACGATCGGCCACGAACTGACACACGCTTTCGACGACGAAGGCCGCCAATACGACGCGGCAGGCAACCTTTCGGACTGGTGGTCGATTGCCGATGCCCGGAAGTTCAAGCAGCGTGCGCAGTGCACCGTCGATCAATACGCGCAATACGTGGTGGTGGACGATATACACATCAACAGCCAGCTCACCCTGGGCGAGGACACGGCCGATCTGGGCGGATTGATCCTGGCGCATATGGCCTGGATTGCGCAGACTGCCGGTCAGGCCCTGCATGATCAGGACGGCCTGACACCCGAGCAACGATTCTTCGTGGGGTACGGTCAATGGGCCTGTGAGAACGATCGACCCGAAAATCTGCGGGTGCACGCCAAGACAGACCCGCATTCGCCGGGCAAGTACCGTGTGAACGGACTGGTCGTCAACATGCCCGAGTTCGAAAAGGCGTTCAGTTGCAAGGTCGGACAGCCCATGGCCGGAACGAAACGCTGCAGGGTCTGGTAAGAGCGCTAGTCTTCCCAACGGAAGCGCCAGATAGCAATTGCCAGGCAGACGGCTGCGGTGGCAACCAGGACGAGCACGGGGGAAAGGGCCGCGCTAAGTCCCTGGCCGCGCCAGGTCATGGCGTCAAGTCCGTCAACCGCCCAGCGCGTCGGAGCAGCAAGCGAGGCCTGTTGGAGCCACTTCGGAAACACGAAGGACGGTACCCAGGCGCCGCCGAGCATCACCAGCAGCAATGTCACGACCATTGCGAAACCCCGGGTTGCAGAGGCGCTGCGGCCGATCGATGCCAGCATCAGTCCGAAAGCAGCATTGAGCAGGCAGAAGGCCAGCGCCAGCGATGCGAAGCCGGGGAAGCTGCCGGAGATGCGAACTCCGAAAATTAGAATCCCGGCGGTATAGATGAGCGCGAATTGAAACAGGCTGATCAGTGTCGTTGCCAGGGTCCTCGCAAAAAGGAATTGCGACTTGCTCAGAGGCGCCGAGCGGATACGCTGCCAAATGCCGCGCTCGCGGGTCAAGAGCAATAACACGCCCGCATCAATGCCGGCGAAGAGAATGAACTGGACCGTCATACCCGCAAACGAGTGCGCGTAGCCGTTGTAAGGAATGTTTTGGGCGGATGTGATCCTGCTGGTGGCGATCACGTACGGCAGGCTGAGGCCGCGCTGTATGCCAGATGTCGAGGTGCCATCGTTGCTGAAGGCCTCCCTGGTGATTTCCTGTATGCCGTATTGAGCCATGAGTCCCTCGACGACGCGGCTGCTCATCGACTGGCTGGGATCGATCAACAGATCGACTTGCGGCCGCATCCGACCGCTGAATAGCGCCCTGGTCGCTGCATTGCCAAAGCCCGCCGGCATGATGGCCGCGACCTGCACTTTGCCCGCACGCACGCGCTCCTCTGCCTGTGAGCGAGTCAGAATTTGCACGGTGAGCAGTGATTCCTTCCCCAGATCCGCGGTGATTGCACGCGAAACGCCGCTCTGATCCTCGTCAACGACAGCGATCGGAATCTTCCCGGCTTCCTCCGACCGGTCGTTACCGCCGAACACATAGCCGAAGAATGCGGCAATGAGTATGGGCACGAACACGCCGACGATAACGGCGCGACGATCGGTGAGATAGATGCGTACATCATTGCGTGCCAGCGCGCGGATAGCGGCGAAGTTCATGGCTGTACCGCTGCCACGGGCCCGTCGCGCAAAGCATGCCCGGTAAGTGCGATGAAGACGTCCTCCAGGCTGACGCGCCCGGACCGTATCGACGTCACTCGAAGGCCAAACTTGGCGAGCTGCTCCAGCGCCAAAGCCAGAGACGCGCCAAGATCCGCCGCTTCCACGCGGATTCCGCCGGGATCTCGGATGGCGGCCGAAATTCCGGGCAGCGCCGCGAGGCTTGCCAACACGCCATCGGATACCGGGGCTGCCTCGAGTTCCAATAACACGGCGCCTGTCGCGGGCAGTCGCCGGTATAATCCGCGTACGGTGTCGTTCGCGATCACCTTGCCGTGATCAATGATGACGATACGATCGCACAGTCGTTCGGCTTCTTCCATGTAGTGTGTCGTGTAGAGGAGCGTCTTGCCGCGTCGTTTGAGTTCGGCGAGGTTCTCGAAGATGGCATTGCGCGACTGCGGGTCGACACCGACCGTCGGCTCATCCAGTAATAAGAGCTCCGGATCGTGGAGCAGGGCCCCGGCGATATTCAGGCGACGCTTCATGCCACCACTGAAGCCCCTGACGCGGTCGCCGCGACGATCGGCGAGTCCAACCAGCGCGAGCGAATCGTTGGCGCGGTCGGCCAGCTGCTTGCCCGACAAACCATACAGTCCGCCGAACAACTCCAGATTGGCCCAGGCCGACAGCTCGTCATAGAGGGCGAGGTCCTGCGGCACGAGCCCGACAGAACGCTTGAGCTGATTGGCATTTTGGTCGAGAAGCTGTCCCTGAAACGACACCGAACCGCCGTCGGGGTGCGCCAGTCCGCTGATCATCGACAGCGTCGTAGTCTTCCCGGCGCCATTGGGCCCCAGCAGGCCGACGGTTTCGCCGATGGCCACGTCAAATGACACGTCGTCGACGGCGATGCGATTGCCGAAGCGTTTCTGGAGATGGTTTATCGAGAGCATGGGGTGGCCCGCTGCAGGCAACGATCAGACGTGCTGCTGACTCTATCACCTGGATGCTTGACCAGAAATGTGCCGAGCGTAATCTTCGCAGAGCGGAGGGAACAGACAATGCAATGTGTGTCGATAGCGCAGGTGTCGTGCTAAGTGGCTCACGTCGACTGGAGGGTTCTGCTGGGGTCGATAGTTTTCGCGCTGTTCCCCATCAGCCAGGCTGGCGCGGCGGGGATCGCGGGGCTGCAGCAGATGTACGACGGCGCGATGTTGCCCGGCGTATCGGTAGCAACGTTCTCGCATACGGAGCGACTACTGCCCGTCCGTATCGCGCACCGCGGCGGCCAGACACGACCGATTCCCAGGCACACTCGGCCGTTGACGGGAATTCGCTTTGAGGATCACGGACGCAGCATCGATCTGTACGATTATTTGAGCACCAACCGGGTTTCGGGACTGCTGGTGCTCAAGGACGGGGAGATCGTGCTGGAAGATTATGAGCTCGGCATCGGGCCCGACACGCGCTGGGCTTCGTTCTCGATAGCCAAGTCGATCGCCTCGACGCTGCTGGGCGCGGCGCTGCTCGATGGTTCGATTTCGAGTCTGGATGATCAGGTAGTTCGCTATGTTCCCGCCCTGCGAGGGGGTGCCTATGAGGGAGTCAGTATCCGCCAGGTGCTCACCATGAGTTCCGGTGTGCGCTGGAACGAGACTTACACCGATCCGACATCCGACCGCCGCAAGGTCCTGCAGTTACAACTCACCGGCAAACCTGGCGATGTGCTGCGCTACATGAGCTCTCGGTCGCGCGCTGCCGCCCCGGGTTCCGTCTGGAACTACAGTACCGGCGAGACCTTTGTGCTCGGAGCCGTTATTGAGGGCGCGACTCACCGGCCTTTAACCGACTATCTCACGGAGAAAATCTGGTCCAAGGCGGGCATGGAGCACGATGCCACCTGGTGGGTGGACGGCCCCAATGGGATGGTATGGGCCGGTACCGGCATGAGTGCAACGCTGCGCGACTACGGGCGCTTCGGGTTGATTGCGGCAGATAACGGCCGGCTCAATGGCCGCTCGATTGTTCCAGATGGATGGTTCAATGAAGCAGGGGTGCCGCACAGCATTGGTGGGAAGACCGTGGACTATGGTTACATGTGGTGGATTCCGCCCCAGACTGACCCGGTTCATGTCGGCGCCTTTGAGGCGGTAGGTATCTTCGGTCAATACCTATACGTTAATCCCCGCGAGCGGTTGGTTATCGTCGTCCTCAGCGCTCGCGCCAAACCCGTCGGCGACACACAGCATGAGTTGGATAACGAGTTCTTCTCGGCGGTGGCGACGGCTCTGCATTGAGGTGTGAAGATGAAGCCCGACACCGTACGATTGTGACAACAGCTTTTTCTGTTCGGAGATTGGATGGTGCTGGCCGGACTGCGCATGCGCCGCTGCCCTTTTGCACTGGCTGCCCGTATCTGCGGGAAGTCCGTATTGCAGCCGCATTGGTGCGCGCCCAGCATGAGCCCACTCGTTGAGGATGGTTCGTGGATCAGCCGCGCAAGCACGAAAAGTACGATGCGTTGATCGCCGCCGGTCGCGCGAAGGGGCCACTGCGGACTGCCGTTGTACATCCGTGCGACGAGAGCTCGTTGACCGGCGTCTTGGAAGCAGCCACCCTCGGGCTGATTGAACCGCTGCTGGTGGGGCCCGAGAGTCGGATTCGAGCGTTGGCGGGCGCGCTGCATCTGAACCTGGGCACCCTTCCGATCGTGGATGTGCCGCACAGCCATGCCGCGGCGGAAAAGGCCGTGCAAATGGTCAGGGCCGGCGAAGCCTCGGCGCTCATGAAGGGCAGCCTGCACACCGATGAATTCATGGCAGAGGTCGTACGAAAGGATATTGGGCTGCGGACCGAGCGGCGTGTGAGCCACGTCTTCATCATGGACGTCCCCACCTACGTGAAACCGCTCTTTATTACCGATGCGGCGGTTAATATCTCTCCAACGCTCGAGGACAAGGCCGATATCGTACAAAATGCGATTGGGCTCGCGCAGGCCCTAAGGATCGAGCGACCCAAGGTTGCGATTCTCTCGGCCGTCGAGACGATCAGCTCCAAGATTCCCTCCACGATCGATGCCGCGGCGCTGTGCAAAATGGCCGAACGCGGTCAGATTACCGGCGGGGTGCTGGACGGCCCCCTGGCGCTGGACAACGCCATCAGCCAGGAGGCCGCGGCCGTCAAGCACATCAGCTCTCCGGTGGCGGGCGATGCCGACATCCTGCTGGTGCCCGACCTAGAGTCGGGCAATCTGCTGGCCAAAGAGCTGAGTTTTCTGGCCAATGCAGATGCCGCCGGCATTGTGCTGGGCGCGCGCGTACCGATCATCCTGACGAGCCGTGCGGATAATCTACGCACCCGCTTGGCCAGCTGCGCCGTCGCGGCTCTCTATGCCGCGGCGCTGCGCCGTCTGATCAAAGTCTAAGCGCGATGTCGGAAGGCCAACACTTCGATGTGATCGTGATCGGCGGCGGTACTTGCCTCAACGCCGGCTGCATTCCTTCCAAGGCACTGCTGGAATCCTCGGAGCTCCTGCAGCGCGCGCAGAGTGAGTTTGGGCGTCACGGCATTCGTCTCTCCGCAATCGACGTGGACGTGGCGCAAATGCAGCGGCGCAAGCATGGCATCGTGCGCGATATGACCCAGGGTCTGTTGGCGCTCTTCAAGGCCGCCAACGTGACGGGCTTACCCGGCCATGGGCGCCTGTTGCCGGGGCGGCAGGTCGAGTACACCTCGCCAGACGGGCAGCGCGTGTTGCACCTCACTGACTACATTCGTTTTCTCCAAGATGCATCACTTTAGAAGATTGGCGCAGTGCCCGACGCTTGGCATCCGGCAGAATACGTGCACTCACGTGCCAGCCACCCGGAACGCCGGCCAGCGGGCCGGGATCCTCACCGCGCGCGATCATGCTGTCTATCCGATCGGCTTGTTGCAGCACGAGATCCGGCCGATGTTCAACAATTGCATTGACCTTCGGATTGACTGCATCGAGCCGGCGCAACGTGATCTCGGCCGCTTCTCGCGCCGAAATCTCCCGTGTGCGGACGAGATGAGCAACTGTTGCGGCGGGCAATCGCCAGATATCGGTCATGATGTCGCCTCACTGAGCATTCTGAGGATCAGCGTAGTCGCTCAACCTCTGGCGTACCATGACACCTTGGTATCGCACCGACGCCGAACAACGCGAGCGTGGCTAGACGGCGCCTGTTTACCCTTCAGTCCTTACGTCGAGAGAGAGCCTTATGATCTTAGGGCGCGATGGAGCTACGGCAACTCGGGCCCCGATACCAGCTGTGCGAGAAGTGCGCCAACCCCTTCCATAGGTTTCTGGAATTTGATTGGCCTCGAGACGACGCCGGTTCCGCGAATGAATTTCGCGTCCGGTATCCCCGCATCAGGAGGGCTGCGCGGGGTCAAGGGAGGTGCTCGTAGAACCGGGGTGGTCTGGGTGGTTGGGAGATATCTCGCCGAAAGATTGGGAGTGGAAGGCCAGCGGCCTTGGGGTGATTCCGCGCTCAATGTCCCTTCGCGGCTGAAGGTTGTTTCCAGCGCCCATGTAGATATAGCTCAGCCGCGTGGTAGAAGTCAGTCCGTCGTGCATCCCATTCCTGTGATGTAAGCTTGGAGTGCTCCGGCACCCCTGAAATCTCGGCCAAGAGGTCTTCCAGGTAGCCGAGTGCCTCATAAGCTGACATGTTTTCTTCGCCCAAGAGATCAGCGAGTATGAAGTCGAGCTGCTCGAGATCATTTCGAAACTGAATCGAGGTCAGCTCTTCGGCGATGGTCGGCACTAATGCAATCAGTTCCTCCTCACGCATTTCATTTCTCCACCGATAGAAGTTTTCGAGGCGTCAGCGACCTGGTTGAATGCCAACCTTTTCGTACAAATCGGACTGAGATTCCCCGACGCGCGTTAGCGCAAGCGCTGCACATCACTCAGCTTGCCGAATTGGCGATCGAAGGTGGCCATGGGAATATGCCCCGCTTTATTGGCAATTTCCAATACTAAACAGTCGGAGAATTCCACTTCACGCCGTATGGTCTCAAGCGCTGCCCGATCGCCTCAGCACGCAGCTCCGTATGTCTCCTGAGGTCGATCGGGTAGGTCTATGACGTTTACCGCGAGCCGGATGCTGACGCCGGCGGCGCGATACCGAATTTCGATGCCCTGGTAGCAATGTCGGAGACCAATTCGACAGCCGCAGCAATGTCGACCTCGCCTTGCTCAGTCTGCCCCATATAGAGCCGGTCCAGGCCGCGGCCATAGAGACACCACGCGATCTTTGGCTGAAGCTTCAAGGCCGTGTCGTAATCGTTGATGGACGGCTTGTATTCGCCCATGCGCAGCCGAATAAGGCCGCGACCGTCGTATGCGCCAGCCGACTCTGGGGCCGCGCGCAATGCTTGACTGCAGTCGTCTAGAGCCTTGCGTAAGTCCTGTCCCAGCAGCGCACGGTCCCAGCAGCGCTGAGTGTAGGCTGCCGCGCGCTTGAGTTCCTGGGGGTGAGCCGTAATCCATTGGTCGAGCTGTGCGGCGGCAAGCTCCAACTCGTCAATGCGCTGGTAGAGCATCGCGATAGTGAAACGCTCATCCGACTGCGCGGTACTGGCCTTCACGGCCGCATCCAGATCGGCTCGCGCCCCCTGATTCTCATGTTGGTTGATTCGTAGCTCGGCCCGAGCAAGCAGCGCGTCCAAAGCCTCGGGCCGCAGAATTAGTGCCGCGTCCAAGTCTTTCAGCGCCAGCTCCACTTGCCGCAGTTCCAAGTGCACGCGTGCGCGTTGAACTCGATAGGCTGGCTCGCTCGGCGCGAGTTGGCAGGCGCGATCGAGTTCGGCCAGCGCCTGGGTAAACTCTCGTCGTGCTGCCAGTGCCACGCCGTGCTGGCTCGCCGTGGCTGCTTGCTGAGGGGCATCGGTCGTTGTCACCGGCGCCGGGACCGCATCAGGCGGCACATCGGAGGCAAGAGCTACCGAATCGTCTGAGCCGATTTGAGCGGTGGGCGATTGGGGCTGGGTGTCGGCCTCGAGACCGGTGTCGGATGCCATTGCCGCCACGCGAATAGGGGTAGTGGTCAGATTGAATACCTGGCCACCGTTATAGGTGAAATAGAGACGATGCTGCTGGTTCGATACGTAGACTCGATGCGAGAGGAAGAAATCCGCTCCAACCAGCATGTCATAGTTGTTATTCGCTCCGCCAATACGTAGGTGGGTGTTACGGATCTCCTCCCCGCCGATTTTGAAATCCGTGACCGGCACAATCCAAGTCTCCGCGTAGCTGCCACCAAAGCCATGCTGCACACCGCCCGGCCGGGCCCCAGCGTCAGTAGGTTTGATGCCAGCTCGGGTTGCAGCCGCCAGATTCAACAGCGAGGTCGAAGCGCCGGTATCGAAATACACGCGGATCTTTGTTCCATTGATTTGCGCCTCCCCAATGGTGTGCAAGTCTGTTTTGGTCGGCCAGATTTCCACCATGGAGGGCGGCTGCGCGGAACCGCTGACCCAGTAGGCCAACGGCTGTTCTTTGGCGCAATTGACGGGGCGCATCAGGCGGATAAGCCCGTTAGCGAGGTCGTACTCGACATCAAAAGCGGCCCAGACATTTTGTCCGAGGACGCCGGAGATGCCATATCCGAACTCATTGCCCTGGACGAGGAAATCCACGTTGTGCACGGTCCCACCCGCCAGCCCGAAGTCGCTGACACGTGCAACCGACGCCGTTGTCCTGCCGCCCACCCCCAACATGCCTATCGTACGGGTGGCCTTCAACTTGAACTGGACGGCTGCGCTGGGGGATAGCGTGCTCCAGAAGGCACCGCTGTCGGCGATGAGTCGCGTGTCGGTCCCATTGATTTTGGCTGTGACCAGCGGGCTCATGCCCTCCATGGTCACGGGCAGTTGAGCAATTTCCGCCACGACGCAGGCTGCCTGTGCCGCAGACGCTGCCATCACGGAGATAACGCCCAAAGCCCCCAACCACGCTCGATCGCGCATCCGAATCCTCCCGTCTTTGCGTGGCAGCGTACGGTTGCTTGCCGCCGTGGCCCAACGTGCCACGCAATACCACAGTAACGACTATCCACTTTAAGAGGGTTCATACATTGCTGGAGGGTATGGCAGATCGAAGTATGATTTATGGATCTGAGTCGAGAAAGCAGGCGCCAGGTCATCATCGGCGATTAATCGGTGATCGAATCGGCCCTTCCAAGGCCTTCTAGCGGGGTATCCAGGAAGGTCTCAATGAAGGCTTGCTTTGCTGCCCTGTAACCGGCCGTCGGCGGCGATTCCATGCGATCCGCGCTGGAAGGTCGGAAGCTTATCAGTGGGGCACTCGACGTTTAGCCACTGGGCCTTCCTACAGGCTAAGGCTCGCGGCTTTTCAGAAACGAATTGGCCCGACCACCCCCGACGGGCGTTCGATGACGCCCGTCGGGCTGCATTGCTGGCGGGACTTCAGTCCCTAAAAGAAATAATGCCGGTCTGAACCGTCAAGGTTGCCGTTACGCATGCAACAGTTCTTGAAATCTGCGGGAAGAGTGGCAGGGGCAGGGATCATTGCGGCCGAGCTTCTCCTGAAGTTCCTTGCCGCCATGAACGATTCGCGTGCCGCGCTTGACGCGCGTCTCCTACGCGAACCCCCTTCGTCGATTACTGATGACCTCGAAAGCAGTCGGCCTCGAGGTGTTCGGGTTTGAGTCGCATGGGACAACTCCGATATAACCCCTGAAATAGGGGGCGCGCATGGTAATCCGATGCCGCTCGCACGGCAACGGCAACGATTGCCATATGAAGTATGAAGAGAGGAGGGGAGAGCGTAATTGCCCTTTTCCCTTTGACCCTACCACACCGTTCTCGGTGCGCCGTGCAAAGGCACGGTCTTTCAGTGGGTGCAAATCCCACCCGGCAACTGTCGCTCCAGCCGGTAGCAATCGGAGCAGTCGTGGAGGTGACGAAGCGGCTGAAGCCTTCGATGTAAAGGGACCCTGTAAAGGGGTTCCGCGATTATGCAGGCCGTAACGTGAGTAAACGCTGAGTAAGCCTCGAAAAGTGTAATGCGGAAGCCGACCCGCTCGAGTAACCGGGGAAGGCTGCCATCGACGGGAAAGTGAGCGAAGCGTACCTGTTGATTCCGCCGGGGTAGTGGCGACGGCATGCATATAGGAGGAAGACTGGTGCAACACGGGAAACCCCAATGCGTGATCGGACCTGACGATCAACCGGACGCCCGCGAGGGACAGGCCGGGCGCGATGGGGTGGCGGAGAGGTTCGTAGTACCGTTGATATCGGGTAATGCCGAGGGAGGGAAGGGACCTCAGTTCGAGATGAGTGTACAAAGTAGCGAGGAACGGGAGATTGGGTAACCTAGCAACTCCGCTGAATGTTCAGAAGCTGCAGATGGCGCTCCATGTCAAAGCGAAGGGGCAGCCGAGCTTTCGATTTTATGCGCTGTACGACAAGCTGTACCGAGAGGACGTTCTTCGACACGCCTATGCCCGCTGCAAGGCCAATGGCGGCGCGGCGGGTGTAGACGAGGAAGACTTCGAGGACATTGAGGCGCACGGCCTGGATCGATGGCTCGGTGAATTGGCGCAGGAACTTAAGGAGAACACGTACCAACCACACGCGGCTCGACGAGTCTACATACCGAAGCAGAGTGGATCGGGGCTTCGGCCCCTGTCTATTCCAACGATCCGTGATCGCACGGTGCAGACGGCAGCGAAATTGGTGCTGGAGCCCATTTTCGAGGCCGACCTACCGGACGAGCAGCACGGGTATCGGCCCGAGCGCGACGCGCTCGCCGCGGTCAGGCAGGTGCACAGCCTGCTCAACACGGGATATACGCATGTCGTTGACGCTGACCTTTCGGCGTATTTCGACACCGTTCCCCATGCCGAACTCCTCCAGTCCATGGCACGTCGGATTGTTGACCGGCAGATGCTGCATCTGATCAAGATGTGGCTTCAGGCGCCAGTGGAAGAGACGGATGAACGGGGGCGGAAGCAGCGCATGACCCGAAACCGCGATGAGAAGCGTGGCACACCGCAGGGTTCGCCTCTCTCACCGTTGCTGTCGAATATCTACATGCGGCGGTTTGTATTGGGGTGGAAGCATCTGGGGTATGAGCGACGCCTCGGAGCGCGCATCGTCACGTACGCCGATGATCTGGTTATCTGCTGCAAGGGCAGTGCCGAGCAGGCATTACGCGCGCTGCAGAACATCATGAAGCGGCTGAAATTGACGGTGAATGAGCGCAAGACTCACGTTTGTCACGTGCCGGAGCAGCACTTCGACTTCTTAGGCTACACGTTTGGCAGGTGCTACTCGACTAAGAATGGCCGGGCCTTCATCGGCACGCGCCCGTCCAAGAAGAGCGTGCGACGAATGCTCGAGAACATACACGAGCAAACGGCGCGCGATCGCACCTGGCTGACGGCCGAGACGGTGGTTCTCGAAATCAACCGGGCATTGCGCGGCTGGGCCAACTATTTTAAGTTGGGTCCAGTCGGGCGGTCGTACCAGTTGATTGACCGATATACCACGACTCGGCTCCGCCGCTGGTTACGCTGCAAACATCCCGGGGCAAGCCGCTGGACCAATGAGGCGCTCTATCGCGATCTCGGTCTTGTGTACATGCCCCGTTTGACGCGCAACCTCCCGTGGGCGAAGACATGAGTTCTCGTCCGAGAGCCGGATGCGGGAAATCTGCCTGTCCGGTTCGATGAGCGGGATGTGGAGACGGAGTTACGGATCTTCGATTGCGACACCGCCGAACGAAAGGGGCGGTAACAGTTGAGAAGCTCCTAACACCACCGCGCCACATCTCGACTCTACCCGTCCAGGCCGTCGGTTGCTCACTCCCGCGGCTGATTGGCATATATAAGGAGAGCCGCGCTCGTTCCTCTACTCCGCGAGTCGACGTCGTGATGCCCCTCCGAGCCTGGACCGCTCCGCTGCGCTGTGACCCTCAGCGCCTGCGGTGCTTCGTCGACCCCTCCGTCACCGGGCAATTCCGCCCGAGCAAGACGGAGATCGAACATGAATACCATCGCCCAGGTGCGGGGGACCTATGGGGAGACGGATGCCAATACGATTGAGGAAAACTGCGGGACGACGTTGATCCTGCGCTGTTCGGCCAGCGAGCGAGGCGGGACGGCAGAATTTGCCTCGCGCCTGATCGGCAAGCGACAGATCATCCGAACGCAGATCTCCCGCAGCCGACCCGACGGCTGGGGTGGCAGTGCGAAAGAGACTCGCACGACCAGCCACCACCACGTCACCGAGGATGCGGTCATGGCCTCCGAAATCGAGCAGTTGCCGGATCTGTCAGGGTTCTTGAAAATCGCCTCGACGCCGTACTGGCAGTCGGTGCGTATCGAACTTCCACCGAACCTTTAAAGAGCACGCGATGCAAGGCGTTCACTTCACGCCCGGCACGCTCGATCCTGAGAACGTCCGCCGTCACGGCACGGTCGCCCACATGCCGCTGGCTTCGGGTAATGGGGAATTTGAGGTCTCCTGTCTCTACCTCGCCCCGGGCGGGAGCATCGCCGTGGAGCCCAAGCGGCACCCGCAACTGCTCCTCGTGGTGAACGGCAAGGCGAAAACCCTGTTCTCATCCCCCTCGGTGCTAGTGGAGCCTTCCGCCGGGGTGGGCATTCTGATGGCCGCCGGCGAGCGCTGCCAGATCTCATTCTGCACGGGTGCCATCCTCCTGAACCTGGAGGCGGCTCAACTCGAGGCCGATGCGTGTGGGATTTCCCATCCGGAACGCGTCATGGGGCAGCAGTGGCCGACATTGCAGAGTAATTAGGCCGCAATTAGACCCGTTGAAGTCGGCCGCGAGCGACGGCTTTGGGGCACGTCGGCGACGCACTGGCGCGCTGCGCCGTTCCCTTCAGAACGACCGGGTAGGAGCTGGGCTGCGATGAGGTGCGGCAGCTGTCAAACGCCTACTTTGTCTCGGTGGGCATATCTTGCGCGGCCACGATCTGCCAGATTCCGTGGCGTTTGAACCAAGTGTCAGTCCAAGTTAGCTTGACCGTGTGCCTTCGCCCGTCAGCCTCTATGTGCACGGCGTTTTCGCTGCCGTACAAGATGGCCATAGCGTCGCCAAAGAAATGAACGGTGACCTCGTGCAGCGTGCATGCCTCTTCGGGCTTTCCGCTCAGAGAATGCGCTACGGCCTCCTTCTTTGAGTAACGCGCACCGTCCGGAGCAGTTCCCTGAAAATCTTCCGCCAGAATCGTCTTCCTAATGTCGTTTTGCGTACAGGCGGACTCGGCCCATTGGCGCTCGAAGTCGATGAGAGACTTCGCCGTTGAATTTTCCGCTGTTGCCCATCGACTTTCCTGCGCTTGAGCCGGCGGCCCAGACACCAGACTGGCCGCCATTCCCATGAGAGTGATTGTCCAGCAATTCACCGACATTCTGTGATTCATTGGTCTTCCTCGATTCGGTTATCCAGCATCGTCTCGGCGAGCAGCTTCTTGAGCTTGCCGTTCTCGCCCTCAAGCTCCCTCAGTCGTCTAACGTCCACCGCCTCCATCCCGTCGAATCGGCCGCGCCACTTATAGAACGTCGCGTCGCTGAATCCATGCTTGCGGAACAGCTCCTTGACTACCATGCCACTCTCGGCCTGCTTCAGAAACCCGATGATCTGCTCGTCCGTAAATCTCGACTTCTTTATGGCCGTTCCCTTTCCGGAAAACGGACTCTACTAACCTTCCCGTGGCGCTGAAACCTGCGGGGCAGGTCAGGCCCGCGCCAGCTTGGTAAAGCTCGTCACGCTCCAAACTTCTGCCGATACGTGCCATTAATTGGCCAGCAATTGCGAAGCCTCAATAACTTCCCGAAGAATGGCTGCAGCGTTCAATGATGCCGACCGCTGTAGATTTCGTAAAGGACACCAAATAGCCCGGCCGCTTTCAACGCGCAACGACCGTTCATGTTCGATGTCCGTGCCTTCGGGGGACGCGCCGCCTTCCACCCAACAACATTGAGCACGGCAATGGCGCCAACAGTAAGTTGGCGCAGATGATCGCTCGCCGTTTGCGGCTACCCGGCCCAATATTCCCCGCGATTTCGCGCCCAACGCTGGTGTCGTACTAGGCGGTCGGCCGGTCAAACCCGATGCGACGGATTTGCCCCGGGTTGGGGCGTTGCTGTATAAGAACGCGGCAATCGAAGTGACCCTCCTAGCCGCTGCCGTTTTGAAACATCCCGCCATCGGCGTGGCCTCGCCCATAACATTTTGGTCTGCGACGAGTAGCTCAACGGGGGAGACGTCGTGTTAGCGGGCTCTTTTACGAGACCGACAACCGCAGTCAGTGGGGATGTGCTGCACGCGGATTACGGCGCTTGCGAACATTTCACTTCTTATAACTTTGGATGACTCAACGTGCAAATGCCTGTTAATCGCTTTAAGCAAGCACTTCGTCGAGGAACACCACAAATCGGCCTTTGGGTAGGATTGGCTGATTCGTATATTGTTGAATTGCTTGCGACGGCGGGTTTCGATTGGCTCCTAATTGACGCCGAGCACGCGCCTAATGATCCACGCAACGTGCTACCGCAGTTGCAGGCAATGGCGCCTTACCCAGTGCAACCTGTTGTCCGACCAGCGTGTGCTGATGTAGTTCTGGTCAAGCAGTATCTCGACATCGGCGCCCAGACTCTGCTGATCCCGATGGTGGAGACGGTCGATCAAGCAGAACGCATGGTGGCGGCAACACGCTACCCTACTCGCGGTATCCGCGGCGTAGGTAGTGCATTGGCGCGCGCCTCACGCTGGAACCAGATCGAGGGCTACTTGCATCAGTGCGACGCGGAAATGTGCGTATTAGTGCAGGTGGAGTCGGTGAATGGCCTGAAGAATCTAGAAGCCATAGCCGCGGTCGAAGGCGTGGACGGGGTGTTTTTCGGTCCTGCAGATTTATCAGCGTCCATGGGCTTTATCGGCAAGCCAAATGCCCCGGCCGTGCAGGAGGCGATTGCGGGAGGTATTGCGACCGTGAATGCATCCGGTAAAGCTGCAGGCATACTTACGGTCGATCCGAGGCTGGCGCGCGTTTACTTGGATCTGGGCGCCTTATTTGTCGCGGTCGGCGTCGATACGGCGCTGCTGGTTAAGGCGGCGAGGGATCTAGCGGTAGCATTCAAAGGCGGCACATCGACCGCGTCTTCTGGAATGGACTCGGTGTGATCGATGTAGTCCGTTTGCAGGCGCCTGAGGGAAGCGTCGACCGCATCTAGGATGTGGCTTCGTGAAGCACCAACGTCGTTTCGTCTCGGTCCCGTTCGACCATACACTTTGGTACTGGCGCACCAATTGACTGTTAGGACCAATCAGTGGTGTAGTCGCTATGGGATCGCGGCACATCGACGATAGATCCGAATTCTAATACAGCGGGGTTGCACGCATGCGTCTTAAGGGCAAAGTTGCAATAGTGACGGGCGCGGCCCAGGGGCTAGGGCTAGCGATCGCAAAGCGATATCTTGTAGAGGGAGCGCGGGTTGTAGTCGCAGATATCAAAGATTCTCACAATGCGGCTAATCAACTCAACGCGGGTGACAGTGTGGTCGCTATACCGGTCGACGTGGCTGACGAGGCAAGCGTAGGGTCCATGCTGGAAGCTGCTCTGCGCCAGTTCGGGAGAGTAGATATCCTTGTCAATAATGCCGCCCTGGCTTCCGCCCTCACCCCTGGCCCATTTGAAAACATATCTGTAGCAAGCTGGCGTCGGGTTATGGATGTCAACGTAATGGGCGCCTTCCTATGCAGTCGCGCCGTAGTAGCGCAAATGCGACTTCAAAAAGGCGGGAGGATCCTAAATTTCACTTCAGGCACCGTTTTTATCGGCAGCCCGTATCACTTGCACTACGTTTCAAGTAAAGGCGCAATTCTGGCGATGACCCGCGCATTGGCGAAGGAACTGGGCAAGGACAACATCCTAGTTAACGCCATATCCCCGGGGTTTACGCTCACAGAGGGCTTTGTAAACCATCCCGGATTTTCGGACGATTTAAAGAATGAAATCGTACGCGCCCGTGCGCTTGCCAGGCCTGAGTATGCTGAGGATCTAGTGGGTACCGCTGTATTTCTCGTGAGCGATGACGCGAGCTTCATGACGGGCCAAACACTCAATGTAGACGGCGGCGCAATCTGTCACTGAGCCTATAACGTGCGTTGGCTGCGGTGAAGATGGATAGGTGAGCGAGGTGTAAGAGGGGCGTGATGTGCAGTCGGCATCAAGGAACCTTCGTCGCTGTTTAGAGCGCGGTGACTGTGCTGGAATTGAGCGCCCATTCTCTCGAGCGCTTCGGCTCTGGCACAACTTCGATAATGAGTTCCAGACTTGTTATCAGGTGCGTCTCTCCTGGCTGGTTTACGTGGAAAAACCCAGTCGTTGCATTTGAAGACGCCCGCGTGCTGGAATCTGCATGCAGTTGCGTGTAGCAACGGCACCTCAAATGGTCGAGAACACCTAAGGACCTTCGGTACGTTTCCGCCGAAAGCTATGGGTGTCTAAGCGGTTGCTATGCGTACCGATTGCCGATGGCTCTTTGTGGAAGACAGGCCGCCGATTCGTGGCGACCCGCCTGCCGACGCGGACGGGTGCGCACGTTGTCGCGATAGCCGGCTCGATGCAGTCTTATCATGGGTGGTGCATATGAAGGCAACGAAGTCAGACAACTCGCGCTCGAGTTGGGCTTGCACCGGTTAGCCCGCCGCTGTTCACCAGCGTCGATCCGTGGCGATTTGGTAAGAGCCAGCCAGGTAGAGGCGGCGTAACGATATCGAGGTTCCGCAGGCTTAACAGCTTTCGCCGCACCTCCAGTCGCTTCGATAAACTCGACGTCATCTTTATGGCATTCCTGTATTTCTCTCTCGTTGTAGATGCACTTCGAGACTGTTGCCGCGCCTTAGTTCCGGAACCAGAAGACTCATGAAATTTATGAGAATGTGTTAGCTGCCTGCGCGTGTACGCGCATAATGTCTCGAGCCATGTCAGGTGTTGGGGCGCGTCCGATACCGCACTCGGTGGCGATGCCGAAGCCGTTGAGGAATGCGCGCGCAGCCTTCATTCGACGCACTGTGCCCTCGACGCCACCCTCTGCGTGGACCAGCCCCAAATAAATCTCGGTTTCGGGCGAAAGCTTCAGCCGTTGTAAGGGCGCGAAGTACGCCGCGTCGTCTCGATTCTTGGGCACCGGCATGTGAATCCAATTGACCGGACGTCTGGCACTTGCGATGACAAGATTTGCCAGCTCCACGGCCTTACCTAGATCCGCCGGTTCAATGACGTGCTTCGCATCAAGATCGCCGTAACAGAAGTGGAAACCGAGCTCGACACCCGTTGGGATCGATGCGCATATGCGGGCGAAAGCACCTGCGAACGTTTCCTTCATGTTGGGGAAAGATGCCATGTGCGGAAATCGACCGTCCCACCGTATCATCTCCATACACACATCCCATTGCAATGCGAGATCTGCGTGCGGAATGATTGCGCAGATTTCCTTAACTTCACGAATCATAGCCTCTTCGTATGCGGGCAAGATCTTCTGTACGTCCGCTGGCACGATGAACACATCTATGACGGCGAACGGGGTCGGTAAACAGACCTGAAATCGAGTGTTTCGCGTGAAGACACCTTGTTCGCGGGCTGCAATGAAATCCTGGTACGACGTGCGAGCTTCGCGTGCGTATCCAAGCTGTCCGAAATGAATTAGTTCAGGCTTGCTACTCGGTCGAAATCGCAGTGCGCATAAGCCAAGTCCCGGGATGGCATTGTCACTGTCTACCTCGAGGAAACGCGCCGCACGCAATACGGGCCATTGATAGCTGGTCCACAGTCGACGTGGACCGACCTCCCCGTCCGGACAACGCCTAAGGAAGGCTTTAACCGTGTCCCCTGCGGCACTAAAGAAATCTTCCGTCGAGTCGAATCCGGCACTGCCAACGAAATGAACATGCGTAGTCATCAGTAGACCCCGTTGTTATTCAAGAAGACGCGCCAATTGGAAGTGCAAAGCGAGAACGGTATCTGAGCGTAATAGGAGACATTCATACATTCCGATTGGCCAGATACAGAGGTCGCGTGAACACATTAACCGCAAGCTTTCCGAACATGATCCGATGCTAATCACCAACGATTTAACCAATCAAATATCCGCTCAGCCACGTAGACGCATTGTTTCCGAAGTCGTGTTCAAGGACCTTTCACCGGCGTTGCCCGACCTGGTCATTATGCCCTAAATGGATACATGAACAAACACGCGGTGATCGGCGTGATCAGCGTGAGATGTAAGTGATTGTTTTCACTATCACAACCGACAAGCTAACTGCCTCAGACTACGCCCAGCGTTGCTTTATCGCCGAGATTGGATACAATACTGCTAGTTCATAGCGCCGACTGACTACCTAGCCGGGCCGCGATTTGGTGCATTGGGTCGCAAGCGGGTGGGAACAGTCGCGCCAAAGCGCGACCGAGCCGTCGGACAGATCGGATATCGATTGCTTAGCGGGCATGGCGGAAATTCGTAGCGAGCTGAAACGCAGCACTCAAGGCTGCTCGTAGGGGGGGAGGGGGACTGTGAATGCGCCGATGTACTGGTCACTGCAATCGGCCTTGATAGCGAACTTCGCGAGCCGCTTGCCCGAATCCACTCACGCGCAGACGGCAACCACCGAGGGAGCTGCCTCGCCCGAAAGGATCATCGTGTCAGCACAGAAGCGGCAGCAGATCCTGGAGAATGTGCCGATTGTCATTACGGCGGTTTCGTCTGAAAGTCCTGCGCCCACCAGCGTTGAGTTCGCGACAAACCTGCCTACGGTCACTCTCGGACAGGGGAATCCCTCCTTGGGAATCGGCGCCTCACCTCGCGTACGAGGAGAGCAAATGCAAATCGCACACGCGGGCAATGAGAACTCAGTGGCGACCCATGTTGAGGTCGTGTACGACGAGCTCGAAAACCGCTTGAGCCACGCTTCGTCGATTTGGTCATATGCCGAGACGACAGGTACGGCATCAAGCTTTGGGACGCTAACTTGGATGGTGGCCCGCACGAACCAGACACGGCTATGTCCCTATCGCTGAGGCAACAGGGTACGCCGACGGGCCGAGTTACTTCGGCACCAATTTCTAGTTATGTGTAGCAGGAATTCTAACTTCACTGGGTGCTCAAAATGGGAAAACGTCCTGTTCTTCTGATCGGCAGTGTGGCACTACCCACCGCGACTGATGTGTTCAAAGAGGTCTCAGAGCATCTCGGGACTCTTGCGCCAAGTGTTCCAGATGGAGAGACCGGCGATCGCAACATTTACGTGGGCTGGCAGAGCCAACGCTGGAGTAAACTGGATGGACTCCGGGTTGTACGTGAGCTCGAGATCGAGGGTCACATTTCAGCGACACTTCGCTGGTATGAGCCCCAGGACGGCTTTGATCTTCGCCAGATTGACTTCCGGCCGCTGGGATACGCAGCTGCGGCAATAAATTCCTACGCCGAATTCAAACGCCTCAAAGACGCCGGCGGATTTGCGCCGAATACACGCTTTCAGGTGTCATTGCCAACCGCGATCGAGGTTGCAATTTTTTTCCCGAAACATATGAACGAGGTCCTGCCTGGACTCGAGGCAGCTTACGGCGACGAGCTTTCCAAGATGCTCGCTGTCATTCCCGCGGATCAACTCGCAATTCAATGGGATCTGGCGAGCCAGACTCAGATTGAAGAGATTAGACGCTATCCCGGTAAGGACCGCTGGAAGCGAGAAGGCATGGTCTGGCCCATGGAATGGGCCAACGACTCGCTCGCTCGCTTAGCCAGCAAGGTCCCTCCGGAAGTCAAAATGGGGCTACATCTTTGTTACGGCAACCCTGACGATGAGCCGCTAATAGCGCCGGTCGATACGTCGACATTGGTCGATATATCGCGCGATCTCCTGAGTCGGATCAAGCGCCGGATAGACTGGATACACATGCCGGTGCCCAAGAATCGAGATGACGCGGCGTACTTCGCGCCGCTAAATGACCTCAAGCTTCCGGATGGAACACAGCTATATCTGGGGCTTGTCCATCTCGCCGACGGGGTTGAGGGGGCCACGCGTCGAATGAGGGCGGCCGATAAGTACGTTCATGGCTATGGTGTCGCCTCTGAATGCGGCCTGGGTCGCAAGCACCCAACGGCAATAATCCCGATTCTCGACCTTCACAGGCAGGTCGCGACCCTATGAGCGCGATCAAGTCGCTCATGCCCTTGCTGTCGCTGAGGTCGCGCGAGACGCACGCAGGGAAGATGAAGATCTGCAGAACCAGCGACGCCGAGAGACGGTAGTCCAGCACGCGTAGAGGTGGTGTTTGTGACGGCTATTGTTCAGCAATTATCATCGCAAGTCGGTGCGTCGAGCGCCGATGCGGCTATTTCCTCATCTGCAGACGCTCCGCCTTTTCGCTTTTACGACAATCGTCAGAAATATCTGGCCTTTGTCAATACGTGCAACGAGAAGTCGGCGATCGTGCGTCGGGCGGGGCTAGAAATCGAACAGATCCGGCCGGCTCCGCCAGCCGTACGAATCTTCGATGCTGGCATGGGCGATGCGACGGTACTGGCCCGCCTCATGCGCACGCTGCATCGGACGTTCCCTACAGTGCCCATGCTGGCAGTGGCGAAGGAAATAAGCCTCGAGGACGTTCGCTTGGGGCTCGACAAGCTCCCTGATCGGCTCTTTGAGCATCCGGCGACCGTGTTCGTGGTAACGAACTTGAACTACGCGGAGGCGCCACGGCTGATGCCCAGGGACGTCCGGCTCGCAGCCGCACTGAACTGGCAGGAGGTGCAACTCACAGGCACCTCGGCACATGAATATGCCGACCAGATCGAAGCGCTGGGCTCAATGCTGAGCGAGGGCTGGCAGACCAAGCCGAGTCCTAAGACAGGCAATCCGGTCTACGTGCGTCCCACGGTCCTGGTGATCTACCGGGAGGATCATAAGTTTCTTCTCGATGCAGTCATTCCCCGGCCGGGCCATTCTTTCGAAAGCTACGACCTTGTCGTGGCTTCGCAGCCCTGGCGGGCCCGCACGTCCGCGGAGTTCAAAGCGAAGAAGGTTCTTGTGCCTCTAGTGCGGAGCTTGGCGCCCGGTGGTCGCATGCTGGCGGTGCAGTCATGGGGCCGCGACCCCGGGCTCGAGATCATCCAGAAGCTCTGGCCCGAGGAGAACCCATTCCAAGTGGACCGCCATAAGCTCGCGGCCGCTATGAAGGCGGAACTCGGGCGGGAAGCCCGGAACTTTCAGTTCATCGTTTTGCCCGACGATAAAGCCATATTCCGCTACGACATGCATACGCTGCCGTCAGAGATTGGCGATCGAATCGGAACCTCGACCCTATTCGCGGCGTGGAACGCGGCGATTTACGTGAACCAGATCGAGGATGAGCGGCTCGATCCGGTAGTAGCCACTGGCGCGTATCTGGAGGCCACGCAAGCGGTCCTGCAGCACTACGGCGGGTTATGGTTTCACGACGAGACCTTCGTCGTCGCACGGCGTCGGGATTGACTGGCGCACCGTTCGGGAGTCAATCCTCATGAACCTACCTGTCTCTCTCGGCACATACCACGGACATAGAGCCTTCGTCAGAGCGCGTCGCATCGCGGATCCCGCCGGCTGTGGTGATACGTATCGCGCCAGGGTGATCCACGCAGGGCTCGATCATAGGGAGTGGGAGACCACGGAACGCATCGCTCCCGTAAAGGGTGTCAGGCCGATCGAGCTGAGGTGGACGCGGAACCATAATTACATCGCCCGGGAGTTTCCGAATCGCTGCCATTCCGTATCTGGCAGAACTATTCGATCATTGAGGGACATACATGTCGGCTAGCTATCTCTTTACTTCCGAGTCGGTGTCTGAGGGCCATCCTGATAAGGTCGCGGACCAGATCTCAGATGCGATCCTGGATGCGATGCTGGCCCAGGACTGCCACTCCCGCGTGGCCGCCGAGACCCTGTGCAATACGGGTCTTGTGGTCCTCGCAGGCGAGATTACCTCCAAGGCCGTCGTCGACTACCAGTCAGTAGCTCGAGAGACGATCAAGCGAATCGGGTACGACAATACCGAATACGGCATTGATTACCGCGGCTGCGCTGTGCTCGTGGCTTACGACAAGCAGTCTCCCGACATTGCTCAGGGAGTGGACGAGGGCAGTGGCATCGACCTGGAGCAGGGAGCCGGGGACCAGGGGCTGATGTTCGGCTATGCCTGCACTGAAACTGCGGAGCTCATGCCACTTCCGATTCATCTGTCGCACCGCTTGGTAGAGCGACAGGCAGCCCTTCGCAAATCGGGTCAGCTCCCATGGCTTCGCCCCGACGCCAAGAGCCAGGTGACCGTGCGCTATGTCGACGGCCAGCCGAAAGACATCGAGACGGTCGTACTCTCGACGCAGCATGCTCCCGACATTGACCACAAGCGGCTCGCCGAGGCGGTGATCGAGGAGATCATAAAGCCAGTCTTGCCGTCCTCCTTGCTATCGCGCAATACGAAGTTTCTCGTCAATCCGACTGGCCGCTTCGTAGTCGGCGGCCCCCAGGGGGACTGCGGCCTAACGGGTCGCAAGATCATTGTTGATACCTACGGAGGTGCCGCACCGCACGGCGGCGGCGCGTTCTCGGGCAAGGACCCGTCCAAAGTGGACCGCTCGGCGGCCTACGCCGCCCGCTATGTCGCCAAAAATATTGTCGCGGCCGGGCTCGCTCGCAGGTGCCTGGTGCAAATCTCCTACGCAATCGGCGTCGCCCAGCCGACCAGCGTCATGGTCACAACTTCGGGCACTGGGGCGGTGTCGGATGAACGGCTAGAGAAGCTCGTGTTGGAGCACTTCGATCTCCGGCCTAAAGGCATCGTGCAGATGCTTGACCTTCTGCGACCGATTTACCAGAAGACCGCCGCGTACGGCCACTTTGGTCGCGCCGATATCGAGTTCAGCTGGGAGAGGACCGACAAAGCCGAGGCGCTCGCTGCCGCGGCAGGTGAAATACCGCGACGTGCGGCCGTGTGAGGGAAGGGCCGTAACCAAATGCGATCGGGTGCAGTACTCAAAAAACTAGGGGAGCGTTGTGAAGCAGTATCAGAATGATCGTAATGGCTTTCGGATCGACAGCGCACCACATTCCCGCTTATGGGTGATTGTGGCCGCGGCTCTCGTCTGCGTGGGGACCACTGGCGAATCTGCTGCTCAGCAGATCGTCGGCGCGGTGAGCGACCCAAACCAAGCTGCGGCGGCACGCGCCGCAGCGGCGGCCTCTTCGAGTGACGCGGCGGCCGGTCTGGAGGAAGTGGTAGTAACGGCTAATAGGCGTGAGGAGACCATTCAGAAATCCTCGCTCGCCGTTCAGGCTATTTCGGGCGACGAGGTGCTATCTGCTGGGCTTGACCAAGTCACTGACCTGAGTAAGGTCGTTCTCGGTCTGCAGGCGGCGATGCAGGGAGGTATGTCGCAGGTCTATATCCGCGGCGTCGGGGATTTCTCAGCCAATCCCTTGGCAAACCCAGGGGTTGCGTTCAACCTTGATGGTGTCGTCATCGGACGACCAGAGTCGGTCAATTCCAATTTCTACGATATCGAACGCATGGAAGTACTGAAAGGCCCGCAGGGCACGCTATACGGCCGGAACGCTTCTGGCGGTGCTATCAACGTACTCACAAATAACCCGAGCTTCGATGACGATAAGAGTACGTTGAATGTCGAGGTGGGGAACTATGCTCTATACCACGTAGACGGCGCCGTGAACGTCCCTATTAGTAGTACTTTTGCCGTTCGATTGGCGTTCAACAAAGTTAGCCGTGACGGTTATTTGAGCGATGGTACCGACGACGACCAGGAGCAAGGAGCGCGACTTAAAGCTCTCTGGAAACCGTCCGACGACGTGTCGCTACTTGTCAATATCGATGGCGAACAAGTGGGCGGGAAGGGTAACGGCTTCGTGTACCTACCACAAGTACCTGGCGCAAATCCATGGGTCGCGGTATCGAGTCCGCAATCGACCGCGTATCTCTACAGCTTTCCGTCAGACGCTGGAATCGTACACCCGGGGACGGATTCATTTATTAGGGATGGCTTCTTCAATGCTTCGGCGCAGCTCGATTGGAATCTCGGGTTTGCGACACTCACGGTAATTCCAGGGTATCGCTACTCCAATACGGACGACCGACAGTACGCAAATCAAAGGAACGATCTCGCAGATATTGGCAAGCAAGAGACCCTGGAAACGCGCCTCAGCCACAGTGACCAGACGTTGAAGTGGGTCGCGGGTCTATATTATTTCCGTGAGATAAATCCTGGGGAGATTCGCGTAGATTCCGGCCCAACACTTTTGTACTCCAAAATTCCATATGACCCCTCTGGCACCAGTTATGCTGCCTTTGGGGAACTTACAAAAAGCATAACGGACAACTTTCGGCTCATCGCAGGCGCTAGGGAGACTACGGAAAAGCGCTTATTAAGCGGCATCTTCTATCTGACCTTCGACAATGGTGCGACGTTTATAGATCACGAGAACTTCAGCGGTGCTAAAACCTTTAACTCATTTACCTGGAAACTGGGCTCGGAATATGATCTTACAGCTGAAAACATGCTTTTTCTCACGGCGAGTACCGGATTTAAAGCAGGCGGCCTAACGCAAACCGTAGCACCGGATAATGTTTACCAGCCTGAGAAAGTATTGGCGTTCGAATTGGGAACGCGCAATAGGTATTTGGATGACAGACTCCAATTCAATGTGGAATCATTTTATTGGTCATACAAAGATCAGCAGGAGAGTCGCGTTGCGTTCGATCCTTTGGGGAACTTTAACTTTCTCACAGTAAACGCCGGAAGTTCTCAGATCTATGGGGCAAACGTGGACTTGCTTACGAAGCCAACTCGCGACGATACATTTCATCTAGCTGCGGAATACGATCACACCAAGTACACGGATTTCTCCTACAACACCCCCACAGCCGTTTATAATCCGGCTGCGACCGGATGCCGGGACAGCGGAACTGTGACGGGAGGTTTTTTGCCGCTCACGATTCTGGACTGTGGCGGCTTCTCGCTCCCTCACGCGCCGCTATGGACTGGCCTCGCCAGTTTCACTCATGATTTTAATCTGGCCTCGGGTGCGACAGTTCAGTTTAACGCTAGCGCACGCTATTCCGACGCCACGTGGGTTGCTATCGAGTTCACGCCGCAAGAGCGCGCACCGGCCTTCACCATGGTCAATACAAATCTGAGCTACGTCTCACCCAGCCGGAGGTGGACAGTTGCTGGATACGTGCACAATATCAACAATGCCGCAGAATACACCGGAGGCCTGCAGAGCTCGTTTGGCCAACCTTTATTTCCGGCGAACATTGGGGCGCCACGTACTTACGGCGTTCAGCTGCATCTTCAGTGGTAATTGGAGGCGCTGACGCCTCCGCACTGTCGCTGCCCACGAGTGGCCGCGCTAGAGGGCTGTTTGATCACCCCTCTGATGGTGACGTATCGGGAGTAACTGGAAGTGTCCATGATGTCCCTTCACGACGATCGAGGTGCTTTGGCAGATTAAGTAGGAGATTGAGAAGAGAATGAACGCTTCCGTCGTTGGTGCAGATTCACGATCAGGTCCTACGCGATTAATTAGAAGAGCAGCGCTGGCTCCACGAGGCGGCCCGTACGACATACTCCGGGCCAAGTATACCTTTTCGTTACGGCGTGAGTAGTTGAGCTGCTCAACCCGGAGACGCATCGCCGGCACTCCATCGAAATGGTAGGGGTCATCAGTGGATGTGACGGCGGCTCAGCGAGCACGGCCCCTCCGCGTGTGTCGAGCAGCCTTCGCTTCCACAGGGTGAAGTACTTCCGATCCAGGCCTCGAGCCCGGCAGTTGGGCGGCCTGAGTCTGCCCCGAATCCCGCTGCGCCTGCACGTGATCAGGCCACCAGGTCCGAATATCTTCCGGCCATCTCCGCGACGACAATCGCGTCACCGTCATCGGTTATCTCCAGGTTCTGTGCCTGGAGTGCACTGTCGGCCATCAGCCTGCGGGTGCCAATACGCCAACTAGGGGACGGATACGTTCATTCCAGGTTCATCACAAACTTGCCCTCATCCTCCGGCATTTCGAATGCTCCGGCGGCCACGGCTCGCAACCAGCCTAGTGTCGCGACAGCGCCGCCGAGAGAGAAAAAGTGTGGCTGTACTATGCTACTTGAGCCCGCACTTGCGCCGCAATTGAGGAGTCCAATCACCATCTCGTCCGGCGATGTTGCCAGTCGAGTTATATTGGACATCGCGCTCATGTGCCTCATTAGAGCGCGAAGCGACGCCCCAATGCCGCACTGCATGGCAAATTTTATGAGCAGAGGCAACGGAGTCGGCCCGGCGAGACCTACGTGTACGGGCAAGGAAATTCCGTGCTCCTTCAGCTTCCCGTCCCATGCACAGATGGCTTCCGGATCGAAACCAAATTGCGTGACAATGTGAAGCTTCACATGCGATCTATCTGCGAATTCCTGCTTTTGTTTGAGGGCACGCCATAGCGTGGTTTCACTTATCGCGCTATTGCCTTCAGGATGTCCGCAAACACCAATGCGCTTGAATCCGTGTTCCACCAGGTATCCAGTGTCGAGCAAGTCAAGCGTGCTACTGAAATTCCCGACCGGGTGGTGCCTATCGCCGGCCACCAGTAATACTTGTTCTACTCCTCCGTCCCTCAGACTCCGCAGCGCCGCCTTCAGCGTGCGGTCATCTTGAAGCCTTCGTGCGACTATATGAGGCGATGCGCGAAATCCGGATGCCTCGACCTTTCGAGCGACGCGCACTACCTGATCAAGCGTTGCACCCGGGGTATGCGCAACATAGATTGTTGTACCGAATGCAAGGCCCTCGAGTAGTTCGGGCACGGACCCCTCTTCATGGGTCGTAATTTCCACGGATGCGCGCTTTGCGAAGTCCACGACCCGCGCCTTGAGTTCGCTCCCATTCAGCCTCGGTTCTCTTACAACATTCATTGTGTTGGATCTCACGATTTGCGTGGAGACTGGTAAGGTAACCCTAGGCGCTGAATCAGAATCCTGAGACGTTAATCTGAATTCATGCGGTCACTCACAGCATCAACAGATGCGGTTGCTCGACCAGCGCCTTGAATGTCTGAACGTACTGTGCGCCCACGACACCATCCACCGACCGATGGTCGACAGATAGTGTGCAGCTCATCACGGAGGCCGGCGTGCAAACATTTCCTATCACGACACAGCGCCTTTCCCCTGCGCCAATCGCGAGGATGCAACTCTGTGGCGGATTGATGATCGCTGCGAACGAATGGATGCCATACATTCCAAGGTTGGAAACAGTAAAACTGCCCCCTTGGTAGTCGATAGGTTGGAGTTTCCCGCCCTTTGCTTGAGCGGCGAGCCTGCGCACCTCAGATGATATCTCCTGCAAAGGCTTTCGTTCGGCGTCACGCACGATTGGCGTAATCACGCCGGCGTCAGTGGCTACGGCAACGGAAATGTCTATTCTCTCGTAGATCAGAAGCGCGTCATCGGTCCACGAAACATTGGCAGACGGCACCTTTTTAAGGGCGAGGGCGGCTGCCTTGATCATGAAATCGTTCAGTGAGAGTTTGGATCCGGCGTCTGCATGCTGATTTAGTCTTGAACGCATATCCGATAGCGCATCTATATTGCACTCAGCAGAGATATAGAAATGCGGGACGGTGGCCTTGGCCGCGGTAAGCCGATGTGCGATAACCCGGCGGATATTGGAGTGAGGCACGGTCCGATGCGGCACGCCAGGCCCATCATCGTCGTCTGCGGAGACATTGGCAGCGGAACTGGTTGCCAGGGAAAGCTGTGGCTCTGAGGCGGACCTTGTTGGGATATTCTCGGCCGCGCCGAGCGGATCCTTAGATGCTATCAAGCCATCGTTGGTCATTGATCTTTGCGCGCTCTCACCTGCCAGAAAAAGCACGGCGATTGTGCTGTTTACTGGTGCGATGCTGCCCGCAACAGCCACTATTGTTCCCAGAATTCCATCGACGTCTGCTGCGAGTTCCACTACCGCCTTATCGGTTTCGATTTCGGCGATCGTCTCGCCCTTGGTGACCCGGTCTCCAACCACCTTGAGCCAGCGTACGATTGTGGCCTCGTCGACACCTGCGGCGAACGCAGGCATCAATATGTTGCGTGGCATGCTGATCCCTCTTTCGGTTTTAGGCTGCGCGGATGCCTCTGTTAAGCATCACGCGGTGCAGCCCGGCCTCTATGTCCACGGGCCCGGCGCTCGCGGCAGCTTCGAGCACCTTTGAGACGCTTGGCGACGCCTCTGCACCGTGAACACGTTGCACAGGTTGATCCAGCATGTCGAAGCATCGCCGTTGAATTTCGTCGGCCAACCAACTGCCATAAGAGGTGCCGACGGAGCCCTGCTCAACAATCACGACATTTCTTGTTCGTTCGATCGATCCCTGGATGTTTTTCCAGTCGATACCGGCGCGGTCCAGACTTCTCAGGTCGATAACCTCGGCGTCTATAGACAGACGATTAACCGCGTCGAGGGTAGGTCGTACCATCGCCAGATAGGTAAGTATCGTCATGGCGGAGCCTGAACGGAGGATCTTCGCTTTGCCAAGGGGGATGAAGTAATCGAGATCTCCCGCCGGGACTGAGCCCCTGCGATTGTAGAGGTCGACATGCTCAAGCACTAGGACGGGATCCTTGCAACCTAGGGCGCTGTTCATCAAGCCGACATAGTCATGGGGCGTTGAGGGGGCGACGATGCGCCATCCCACTGATGATGCGAATATTCCCGCCGGGTCCATGGAATGCTGCGATCCGTAGCCTGTGCCGATAGCGACTTTGGTCCTCAGGACCAACGGCATGGCGGTATCGCCACCAAACATATGACGAACCTTGGCGATCTGGTTAAATAACTGATCCGCCGCGACCCAAACAAAATCCGGGTACATAAATTCGACGACAGGCAGGAATCGGCCGTCCATCGCAAGGCCGCCTGCAAGTCCGACAAACGCATTTTCCGAAATGGGTGTGCCAATGACGCGGTCTGGAAAGGCAGCAACAAGCCCTTTTGTTGCTCCATTGGTGCCGCCCTTCAGTCGATGCACGTCCTCCCCTAGAACAATGATCCGCTTATCCTGGCTCATGCGACGCATCATTACGCCGGCTACGATATCGACGAACCGAACTTCTTGCGTCTTGCCCAGAAACTCTTCCTGTTCCAAGACGCGGGCGCCGTCAAGTTCGGCGAGGTCGCCCCGAATGCCCACATCGCGAAACTCGGGAGATGGCCAAAGCGTCGGAATAATTCGGATTGTGTCTTCTTTTTGTTCAGTCAGCTCCCCGGCCAGCTCGTCCATGAAGGCTTTGGCACGTGCTTTGAAGGCCAGAAATGTCTTTTCATCTATGAGCTGCCTGGCAGCCATTTCACGTACGATGCGTTCGATGGGATCACGCTTGCGCCAAGAGAGCTCTTCCTCTTTGCTTCGATAGCCGAATGCACTTCCCGCTAACGGACCGTTCTGATGAAAGTAGCGATATACATCCGCCTCGATGATACTTGGGCCCTCACCGGACCTCATAACCTTCAGCGCTTGTAGAGTGGCGAGATGAACCGCGAGGGGATCCATGCCGTCGACACTCCAGGACGGAATGCCAAATGCCAAGCCACGAGATGACAACCGAGGCTCGGCGGTGACTTCTTCCACGGTCGTCGAAACCGCGTAGCGGTTGTTCTCAATGAAGAAACATAGCGGCAATTTCCAGGCCGCCGCCAAGTTCATAGTCTCGAGCACGGAGCCGATATTGATGGCGCCGTCGCCGAAATATGTGAAGACTGCGCGATCCGTGCCTGCGCGCTGGTGGGCCCACGAGGCACCGGCCGCCATCGGAACGCCGCCACCAACGATTGCGTTTGTACCGAGATTCCCCGATTCAGACCAGCGCAAGTGCATCGAGCCGCCCCGTCCCTTACAAAAGCCTGGTGAGAGACCGAGAATCTCCGCAAGGGTTCGATAGCAGAGTTCGCGGACCTGCGGCGTGAACGGTTCGGTCGAAGTGATCCCAGAGGGTTCTAGATAGCGTAGCGCTTTGGCGAGGAACAGGTGGTGAGCTCGATGAGAGCCGTTGATTTGATCAGTTGCGCACATAGCCAAAACTGATCCGGCCGCGGCGCCTTCCTGACCAATCGCTGAGTGCGCCGGGCCATGAACGAGCCCAAGGGCTGCAAGTTCGAGGACCTTCTCCTCGAACGCTCGAATGAGTGCCATCGAAGTCAGCAACCCATTGAGCAACCTCGGGTCGGCTTCATTCCAATCGGATTGATTGGTGGATAGAGCTACCCATGGGCTAATCGGCGAAAGTGGCTGGATCGTCGGCATTGAATCCCAGTCGTTGGGTGGGCCCTAGGGAACCTCAATTGTATCCAGAAGTGGCTTCGCACGCCAATAAATCGCTGATAAACGCGCATAGAACTTGCAATTGGATACGACAAGGCAATATGCTCACTTACCAAATGACGGTCACTCGCTCTCATCGAAATGGTCTGCCCGGGCTGCGGGGGGTGGAGCACATTGGGTTTACGGTCCCCGACTTGGAAGCGGCGACCCGGTTCTTCGTCGACATCATTGGGTGCGAATTCGTTTACTCGCTCGGGCCGATCAAAGATCTGGCGGACGACTGGATGGCACGGCATCTGAACGTGCCCGCTGATGTATTCATCCGCGAGTTGCGCTTTTTCCGGTGCGGATTTGGACCGAATTTCGAGCTCTTCGAGTACGGCGGGCCCGCACGTGGAGATCTGCCCGCGCGGAATTGCGACGTTGGTGGGCACCACTTGGCATTCTATGTCGATGATTTCGATGCCGCACTCGCTTATCTCCGCAAATTGGGAGTGCGGCTGCTTGGCGAACCGACCGTGCGCACAACGGGGCCGAATGCGGGCCTAACCTGGATCTATTTTCTGACGCCTTGGGGCATGCAGCTTGAGCTTGTCAGCTTCCCTCACGGCAAGGGTTACGAAAGAACATCGAGGGTTAAGCTTTGGCACCCGGCCAATCCGGCCTCTTAGAGATTGGACGAGAGTGACCTCGGCCGTGGTGCACTTCTCGATACGGAGTCATTCATGATCGGCCTGTTTGATGCGTTTGATCTTCACGGCCTACGTCTGCCCCACCGAATCGCACTGGCACCATGAAGTCGGACCCGCGCCACCGCGGACGGTGATCCGACTCACTTGATTTCTCGATGAGAGCATCATCGCCCACCCTGCAAAAAATGAGGACTTGTGGGCGGCACTGTTTGGGCGGCGCAGCAACTTGGCACGTTCGGCGACGGGCGTTACGAAGGAGTGTCCGCTCTTTGGTACGGAAAGCGACTGGGCGTTGACCGCAGCGGAGACGCGTTCAAGCATCGCAATCAAGCCGGATCGGCCCGGAGGGGTGGTGTCGTAGCCGACGACGATCACACCTGCAAGTCATCAACGACTGCACACCAGTCCGAATTTGCGCTAGTGGACTGTAACAACCGATGTGGGTGTAATGCGGCGTGTCGGGTCGAAGTACTTCCACTTCACGGTTTTGGGTGCCTTGTTGTAGTGGCGGAGGTAGCGCATGAGTTTTCTCTTCAGGTCGGGGTTAAGTGCAAGTGAACGTTGCGATGCAACTCGAGGAAGTCTTCACCTGCGCGGTTTTATGGGCCGAGAGGTTATCGGCGATCACGTGGATCTCCTTGCTTCGCGGCTGGTTGATCATGATGTCAGTCAGGAGGGCGACGAACTCGGCCGAGCTGTCGCGCGCGGCGGTCTTGCCCAGCACTTCGCCGGTCTTGGTGTTGAAGGCCACGCACAGCGACAGCGTTCCATGCCGATAGTACTCTCAAAGCTGTACCGCTCAGCCGGGCCCGGTGACAGCGGCAACACCGGATCGAGCCGATCGAGCGCCTAGATCGCCGTTTTCTCACCCACGCAGAACACCGCCGCATGCTGCGGGGGACGCAGGTAAAGAGCGATGAGATCGGCGGCTTTGCGCTCGAAGTCCGGATCACCCGAGGCCATGTAGCCATCCAGCCGCTGCGGCTTAAGGCTGTGCTTGCGCCCCCGATGGAGGATTTGGCGTGAGCATGGCGGGCCCCGCAAGACGGCAAAAACCGGGGAATGGATACATTAGGGTGCGGGCGCCCTTGTTGATGTAATTGATCAATTGCCCAGGAATCATCGATGAAATGCATGATTTAATCGAAGAAAACACACTTGGCGCCCAAGGCAGATTCTTTGCGCTCGGCACCCTTACTGGATACAATCGATTACGATCATTGGGAGGATTGTCGCCGGGCGAGCCCAACAGGTCCCGACGCGAGTGGTCTCAGGGGAACGCAATGAATCTTCAACTAATGGGCAGGCGGGCGCTTATCACGGGATCAAGCAGCGGGATCGGTGAGGCGATCGCGAAGTTCCTGGCGGCCGAGGGCGTCACCGTCATAGTGCACGGGCGGCACGAGATGCGCGTTGCCGCGGTCGCTAATGCAATCAGCGACACCGGGGGGAAGGCAGAGATTGCAGTCGGGGATCTCTCGAGTGATGCAGGTGCCAATGCGGTTGCCGACATGGCACTGAAATCGGGAGCCGTTGATATTCTGGTCAACAATGCTGGGAAATACGGCCATCTCGGTTGGACGGATGCTTCGCCCAGTCAGTGGGCCGAGACGTATGAGATTAATGTGGTTTCAGGAGTCCGCATGATTCAACGGCTCGTACCACGTATGCGAGAGCGTCACTGGGGACGCGTAATTCAAATTGGCGGTGGCCTTGCTAACCAGCCCATCTCCATGACGCCCGACTACTGTGCTTCTCTTGCGGCTCGGCACAACTTGGCCGTATCGCTTGCGCGAGAGTTGAAGGGATCTGGCGTGACATCAAATGTCGTAGCGCCAGGTGCAATCTTGGTACCGGCCGTTGAGAAATTCTTCACCGCGCTCTCGCCTCGGTTCGGCTGGGGAGATCAATGGGACGCAATTGAGCGGGGTGCTGTCCAGGACCTTGTTGACAATGATGTCGGCCGTCTAGGCCGTCCCGCCGAAGTCGCCGCTGCAGTGGCCTATCTTGCGAGTCCTCTTGCCGATTACGTAAACGGCGCGGTAATGCGAGTAGATGGTGGCAGCATCAAGTCCTTGTAATTGCCCAGCTGATTGCCTTCATTTCACACCGAGCGCTGATGGGAGAGCCAAATGATTACCCAACATGATGCGGTCGCTAGTCCTGCGTCGCACACAGCATCTACTACGCTGGGGCAGTCCGTTGTCAGGGACATGTCCTATCCTGCGCCGAGTGCTTTCTCTCATGCCTCGATATTCAGCGGCGCAAATTTTGCGGCGGTGGTGCGGTTCTATCAAATAGTTCTTAACATGCGTGTGAAATACGTAATCAAGAACAAATTTCATTTGGTACTGCTTGGCTGCGATGGAGAGGATCACAGACTCTCCGTGATGGAGCTATCGAAGCTTGAAGCCCGCCCAGTGAATTCGGTCCGCATTGAGCATACATCCTGGCGCTACCGGAGCCTGGAGGAGTTGCTCGAAGTCGTGCGCTACGTCGAGAGGGAGCTCGGCGTGTTTCCCACCGCTGACCATCGGGGGTGTTTGATCGGATTTCACTACACTGACCCGGATGATAACCGCTGCGAAATGTTCGTCGATCTACTGCCAACCCAAGAAGAAATCACTCAATTCTTTGTGGATAAGATGGCAGCCGATCCGGATTACATTACGCTCTTGCCCTTCGACCTTCGAGGAATGCTTGCGAAACAGTCGGCCGGCGAATCCATCGAGAATCTGAAGAGTTACGAGTGGGTACGCGACAATCTTCCGGTCGGCAAATCGCGCCATCCCCTATAACTCGCATACACCATAGCTACCGCCATGACCACAGAAGAAGACGCTCGATCCTTCCTTCTCGGAACATTCGTCGACCACTCTGGAGTGCCGTTCCCCGCCATCGTGATTGCTGACTTCGCCTATCCCATTCGGGATTTGTTGCGAAGTACGTATCACGCGCAGGGCAAGGAACCTCCGCTGACCATGATCGATGTCATGGAGGGATGGGAGAACAATTGGCCGGCGCTCTGTACCGCCGCCACGCGATTGGCAGAGCAGCCGGACCCTACGGGTCGGCCGGTGGGGGATCTACAGACTCTGGCTCCCATAAGGCCGCGGCAAATCATTTGCGCGGGCGCGAATTATCGCGCGCACGTTATTGAGATCATGGCGGATCATGCGTCATCAAGTGCAGGCGGAGATTCGCGTGACGAACGGCGCCGCCGGGCGGAGCGAATCATGGATCATCGGGTGCAGGAAGGTCAGCCCTACGCATTTATCAAACCCTATTCGACTGTTCTTGACCCATATGCCGATTTGGAGATTCCCGCAGATAGCCATCAACTCGACTGGGAGCTTGAACTTGGTGTGGTTATCGGAAAGGCGGCTCGCCGCGTGCGCCAGGAAAATGCCCTTGACCATATTGCCGGCTACGTCGTGGCCAATGATATCAGCGCGCGCGATCACATTGCCCGACCGGATTTCCCGTTGCTCGGTCTCGATTATATAGCAGGTAAGGGAGGGCCTGGTTTCCTTCCGCTCGGTCCGTTTATCCTGCCGGCTGCATTCGTGCGCGATCCGCAAGATTTACAAATCACGCTCCACCTAAACGGCCAGGTAATGCAGCAGAGTTCGACCTCCGATATGATATTCCCAGTGGCTCGCATTATCGAGTTTCTCTCGGTGCATATGCAGCTGCTTCCCGGCGACATCATCACTACGGGCTCGCCTGCCGGTAACGGCACACACTATGATCGTTTTTTGCGTCCCGGGGACGTCATTGAGGGAACGATTCAAGGAATGGGCTTGCAGCGCAATCGGTGCGTAGCGGAACGGGTCGCGCCTGGAATGGTGATGCATCGCAAATTCGTGGCACTAGAGACATCCTAAATGGGTGCAACTGCGTCAATAGTTCGGCGCTGCGGGGCGGTTCGGCCGGCTGCGCCGGGCACTCAGGTCGCCCAACTGCCCGGTCGGAAAATCGATCTTCATTGCCATCTGCACACGCCTGCGGTGGAACAGCTCATCTCAGATCACCCCAAGAGACAGGCTGCAGCGGCCAGCGAGGCCAGAGCCGTCGGAGCTGCCTCGGTTGACATCAACGCCCGCAAGTTTGCGGCACTAGCTCCGAAGCTCACTCAGGTCGACGAGCGGTTGCGGGACATGGACGCCATGGGTGTCGACGTTCAGGTGATCAGCCCGTCACCATTGCAATACCACTACTGGGCAGAGCCCGACCTCGCAGATCAGCTTGTCCGGCTGCAGAACGAAGCCGTCGCATCGTATTGCGCCCGTCATCCGGAGCGATTCATTGGGCTCGGGGCTGTTGCGCTGCAAGACCCGCTGCTCGCGGCTAGACAACTTGATTGCCTGATCCGCAAGGGTGGATTCAAAGGAGTAGAGATATCGACCCTGGTCAATGGCCGGGACATTGCCGACCGTTTCTTCGATCCATTCTGGAAGAAGGCGGACGAACTCGGTGCAGTCATTTTCATTCATCCCTGGGGTACCACGCTGGACACACGGTTGGCAGATCATTATCTGATGAACACCATTGGTCAGCCGTTTGAGACGACCGTTTGTCTGTCCAAGCTGATCTTTAGCGGTGCGCTCGACCGGTTTACGCGCGTTAAGATCCTCGCGGCGCATGGCGGCGGCTACCTGCCTCTCTATGTGGGGCGATCCAATCACGCATATGCAGTCCGTTCAGATGCACAAGGGTGTCTATGTCGCCCCGCCGACTATCTAAAGCGCATCTGGTTCGATAGCCTCGTCTATGAACCAGAGCAACTTGCCCGTCTAATAGACCAGGTGGGAGTGAAGCAGATCGTCCTCGGCACGGACTATCCCTTCGATATGGGGCACTATGACCCCGCCTCGCTGCTCGAAGACTTTGATGAGCGCACGCAGCGGCTCATTCTGGAAGAGAATGCGGCCACGCTGTTGGATTTGCCGTATGTTGCCGCCTCACAAGGTGACGCACCGGCGTCAAGATGCCAAGAGTGAATCCGTGAGCACGTCAATAGAAAGTGAAAGCCTGTCGCAAGACGCCTCGCGCCTCAGTGATCGGATCGCAGCAGGCTTACGGGAACAGATCCTTTCAGGACGGCTCAAACCAGGAAGCCGGATCGGTCAGGAGGCCCTGGCGGCTGAATTCAAGGTGAGCCGCCTCCCGGTGCGCGATGCGCTCGGCCGTCTCGAGAGTGAAGGGCTCATTATGCTTCGTCCCAACAGCGGGGCGTGGGTCGCCAAGCTTGATCTGCGGGAATGTATCGAACTCTACCAGATACGCGAGCGACTGGAGCCCCTAGCGTTGTCAGCGTCGGTGGAGCATATGCCTGATAGTTACATCAATGATCTCGCCGACATTGTTGAAACGATGGCGAACTCCCGAGAGACCGAAGACTTTTTAAGACTTGATCGTGAATTTCACCTGGCTAGTTACCGATACTCGGGCATGGCGCGGCTCAACGAGCTTGTGGAATGTTATTGGAATTGCACGCAACACTATCGTCGCGCCTACACAAATCTTCAACCTTATGACAATCACTGGATCATCCACGCCGAACATCGGCTGATGATTGACGCATTTCGGCGTCGCGATAAGGAGGGGGCTCAGCACCTGCTGTATGAGCATATTCGGCGCACGCGCTTTGAACTAGCGAGGCATGGATATCTGTTTGAAGACCAGCCGCGAGCCCAAAACGCTCGAAAACGTCGGAGGCCCTCGAACGACTCGGGGGCGAGTAAATAGGCGCCTCCCGCCTTGCATTTGTACCCTCAAGCGATCGGAGCGCTAGACCATGCGATATAACCGGCCCCATGCCACCGCTTCTTACGGCACCCAGGCCAAAGACTGGGAAGGCGGGGTAGATTATCATCGGTTGCGCAGGGAGCGGCTGCAGCGCGCTCAATCTGCAATCCGAGCCGCCGGACTGGGGGCGGTCGTGTGCTTTAATTTCGACAATATTCGTTATCTCACAGGCACTCACATCGGAGAGTGGGCGCGCGATAAGTTCATGCGCTACGCCCTCTGCGGTACCGAAGGTCCGGCGCTGCTCTGGGATCCGGCTGCACCTGCGAAGCGCGTTTCCTCGGCATGGATTGCCGAGCACGTAGCTGCGCCCATATCGACGATGCAGGGGGGGCTCCCTCCCTGGCTGAACGTTCAGGATGATTTTGCGCGACAAATCAAAAAAACGCTGGTCGATCTCGGTATTGAAGGTGCGCCTGTCGGTATAGATATTATGGAGTTGCCGATGCTTCGGGCGCTGGAGGCTGCGGGCATCGAGGTTGTTGATGGACAACAGGCGATGCTCGATGCGCGCGAAGTAAAAACGCCGGACGAGATCGAGTTGTTGAAGCTGGCCGCCGCAATGGTCGACGCAACATTTGTAGACGTTGCACGCGCCATCCGCCCCGGCACGCGCGAAAATGAGCTTGTGGCGATCGCGAATGACAAGTTGTTCCGGCTTGGTTCCGAGCGCGTTGAGTGCGTCAATTCAGTGTCCGGCCCACGAGGGCGCCCCCATTCACACACATTCTCGGATCGGCTGATTCAACCAGGTGACATGGTGTTCCTGGACATCATGCACTCCTTCAACGGCTATCGAACCTGTTATTACCGCACGTTCATTTGTGGTGAGCCGAACAAGCATCAAATAGACGCCTATGAGTGCGCTTCGGCATGGATAAGCGCATCGATAGATCTGGTGAGGCCCGGAGTCACCATAGATGAGATAGCAAAAGTCTGGCCAGACGCAGCCGATTTCGGCTATCGCGATGAAGCTGAGGCCTTCCTCTTGCAATATGGCCATGGAATCGGACTGTCGCTCTGGGAGCGACCCATTATTTCCAAGCGTTATCGTGGCCAAAGCAGGGCATTGCGCGAAGGAATGGTGTTTGCGTTGGAGACCTGGAAAGGAGCTGCTGATGGTTCAGGCGCTGCGAGGATCGAAGAGGAAGTTGTGGTCACAAAGGATGGATGTGAAATCATCACCAACTTCCCTTCCGACCGCTTGATTTCCTGTGGCCTGCCAGGCTGCGCGATTTTTTGACTGCGAATACCGTGCCACTCTCGACTGCGCCGCGTATCGCAGTTTCGATACTTACAGGTTTCTTAGGATGCGGTAAGACGACGCTGCTCAACTCGGTGCTGCGCCATCCTGCGGCGAGTAGTGTCTTGGTCATAGTAAACGAGTTCGGCGAAATCGGGTTGGACCATGTGCTTATCGAAAGTGCGAGCGATACGGTGCTCCTTCTGGACAATGGCTGTTTGTGCTGCACCGTTTTTGGAGAACTCGTTGACGCGCTCAGCGAGCTATACCATCGCCGCCATGCGGGGGAGTTGAGTTTCGAACGCATCGTGATCGAGACCTCGGGACTGGCCGATCCTACGGGGATCATTCAGGCCTTTCTGTCGGACCCCAGGCTCGAGAGACTGTATAGGGTCTCGGCAGTGGTTACGGTGGTCGACGGAGTGAATATTGAATCGACCCTCGATGAGAATGAGGAGTCGGTGCGTCAGATTGCACTTGCCGATCAAATCGTCATTTCCAAACTGGATCTGATTGAGGCGGAGCGGCGATCAGCGCGTCACACCGCCTTGGAAACTATGTGTCGAAAGATCAATCCGTCAGCGGAAATTCTTGCAATGACGGAGTTGGAACGTAGCGCCGTTGCGCTATTCCTATGCGAAGGATGCGACCCGATGCGCGGAGAGGCTGCCGCGTGGTTAAATGTCCTTCCTCAGGCGCCAAGCGCGGTGGAGGAACTCCGACCGCATTCTAACCGGACGGACGTCGGTTGCGTCTCGTTCATCCGTGATGAACCTCTGCCGAGACAGGCACTCCAACTGTTTGTCGAAGGTATTGAGCGTAATGTGGGTAGGGATCTGCTCAGGCTCAAGGCAATCGTCACCGTCGCCGGCGAAGATCGTGGGCCAGCGGTCATTCACGGCGTGCGGCATCTCGTGCATAACATCGACTGGCTCGATTACTGGCCATTCGAGGACAGACAGTCGCGTTTCGTCTTAATCGCAACCGGGCATTCCTCCGAGGAGCTTCGAGGACTCGTTGCCCTGCTTGAGCGGTTTGCGGTGCGCAGCGCTGCAGCACGCCGCTCGGATGGAGTCAAATCGTGATCGCTACAGCCGGCCGATCTATCGGGGGGCAATCGGCATTTGCAAAGATTGCTGAGCGGCAGAGGAACAGATGCTCGTATACGATACCTGCGGACGTCGCTGATTAGGGCAGCTGTCAAGCATCGGGTGGCTTCGCGCGCAACTTGGTCGGCCGTCGGAATCAATCTGAGGCGAAGACGGGTGTCATCGGACCGGCGCGCAGCCTTGCACCTGCGTTGGGCGGGTGATGGGGTTACGGTGACGCCGTTGCTCCCCGCCTCACGATTACGCCGACGCGTCCGAAGGTGTAGATCATGGTCGCTATGAGAGCCCGATCACGTAAGCCCACGGCCGTAGAAGCGTCCAGTGAATCCAGGAGCTCGCGCGCTTCCTCTTGAGCCAGTACCGACGTTTTGCCTTTCCTGACTGTGTACTTCGGTCCCCGGACCGGGGCAGCCGGGTTGGTTGCGATGACCTAGCCAACGACCAGCCAGTCGAAGAGCATGCGGATTGCCGCCAGGTGCTGCTTGACCGAGGGCTTCGCCAGGCGCTTTCCGAGCATATCTATATAGGCGGCCACATGCAGTGGCTCGATATCGACGATTTCCGTGAGGTTCTGCGCCTCACGCCATGCGGAAAACTCCAGAACCGCATGCAGATAAGTTCGGCGGGTCGTTCCTGATATTGGCGGCAACTTGTCGGACTAAGGTCTTGTCGGTTGCCCGCTCCCTCTTAGCCTGAAAACATATTTTTTCAGGCTATAATAGGGCGGTGAAAACGCTCCATCTGACTCCTTATATAGGGTTGCTTCTCGCGCTGATCGCGGCGGGCGTAATCAGCCTCGTAGCCAAGGGGTTCAGCTCCCGGGGCGGCGTGCTCTCCCACCCGTGGCCGGTGGAGGCCAAGCGGTATCTGCTCAGCGAGCGCGCTCTGTATCAGCGACTGGTCCAGAGCCTGCTAGGCC